>Ga0208228_1000020_pt1 | contig 22093 bp, 22 predicted proteins | sample LakMenEpi25Jul11_FD_150730 | JGI IMG/M metagenome (GOLD analysis project Ga0208228, IMG submission 150730) | Freshwater microbial communities from Lake Mendota, WI - 25JUL2011 deep hole epilimnion (SPAdes) | ecosystem: Environmental > Aquatic > Freshwater > Lake > Epilimnion/Euphotic zone ...
AGGAACAAATGGAATATCAGGTTCAACAACAAATGGTACATATGGAACAGGAGGAGGTGGTGGTAGTGGAGGTACTGCAGGTGGTACTGCTACTACAACTGGATCTGGAAATGGTGGAATATATGGTGGTGGAGGTGGTGGCAATGACAATGATGCTTCTGGTTCAATAGGTATAGGTGGAAAAGGTGTTGTACGTATAATATGTACATTAACTAGAACATTTCCTAGCAATGCAGCAAAAGCTACAAGCGAAACAATAACATGATTTTATAATGTATTTATTTTTAATTTTTTTTGCATTTTACATAAAAAAATGATAATTGATAATATTATTATCATAAATGCTTTATTCCGAATTACTAACAGACATTATCATTGCAATCCTTATTTTGGTATCTATTACATTTATAGCAAATGTAAAAGTAAAAGATAATAAAAAGAATCCGACACGCGAAGACGATGAAATTACCGACGATGACCTAACAGATTTAGCAAAATGCAATTATATTAGATGGTCTATGTTATCCTATAATCCTAATGCTGTAAAATTATTGAAGAAGAGATTTGATTATGAGAAATCCCTAAGTGATGCGGAATATAAAAAGTTGCCCCTTGATTATAAAATAGACTGGGTAAGGATATCAAAGAATAATGGCGCACTTGAACTTATTAAAGAACGGGTAGAATATGAGAAATTATTGGGAGATAAATATGAATACCAAACTTCAGCGACATCAAGTCAAAGAAATAAAATAAATTGGGAATATATGTTGGAGATCGATAATGCCACTGAACTTTTGAGAGAAAAAATTAAATATCAAAAATCATTAAATAGCGATGAATATGCGATATTGCAAGATAAAATACTATTGTATAATTTGTCTCCTAATAATAAAAATAAAAATATTATGATATTGATGAAAGATTATTATTTATCTAATAAATAATAGAAGAATATTGGTATATTATGTGCTGGAATGCTTCTGTATCGTTAAATACATATATTCTTGGTTTATTTGCCTCACTATTTTCATATTATAATGGCGTTTCTAATATATATCTTTTTATATTTTATCAATCATTCATTTCTATACAACTAATAGAATATTTTACATGGTCAAAAATATTTTCAAACAGATTATTATCTCAAATAGCATTACTTCTTATAATATGCCAACCAATCTTTAGTATTATAAATATAAAAACCTTACCAAATTCAATACCCTATTTATTTATAGCATATATTATATTTATTGTAATATTATATACAATAATAGTTCCATTTAATACTATAGATTTTTCAATGGTACCAAGTAAAAATGGACATTTATCATGGAAATGGTTAAAATTGAATACATATATAATATTTATATGGTACGCGTTTTTATCTATAAGGTGGATAATTGATAAAGATTTTTTAACACTTATAGTAATCACAATATTTTTAATTATAACACTTATACTCTATAAAGATACTAATACGTTTGGTTCTTTGTGGTGTTGGATTGGTGCAATATTATCATTTCACCTTATATTTGAAGTTTTTTACAAAGATTTCTGTAAAATATAAAAAATTATTGAAGAATATTATAAAATAAATTGCAATTATGTGCATTAAAATACTTGTTTTTTTTGAATACTTCTTAACTTTCGGATTTTACTCTATACGTCTTTTACTTAATTCTTCAAAAATAAATTCAAATAAATTCAAATATATTGAGTTTATATGTTTTTCCGCAAAATATGTTATTCATAATAAATACATTTTTATATAAATTATATACTATTGTGATAATCATCTAAAAATATTTTAATGATTTTATATTTTTCATAACTAATAATAATTCCCATATTAGTTTTTATATTATTCATTATTTTATTTGTACGATTTTCTATGTTATTAATTATATCATTAATAGTACTATTTTTTTTAATAATTCCGTATGTAAAATATCTAGATATTCCAATAGAACCTAGAGAATCAATGCGATCTGCATCTCTTACACAATCTAATTCAATACAATTATTGCATTTATCATAGTTATTATCAGATAATTCTATAGATAGACTTACATTACACGAAATATTTACAATTTTTTCTATTATATTTTGATCTTCAATTAAATTATTAAAGAAATTTCTAAGTATGCTCTGTTGCGTTTCTTCAACATGTCTATATTTACTATCATTAATATCGTGCGTTAATGCTGCAAGTTGAATTATAAATATCTGTTCTTCACTTAGATTTTCAGATAAAGCAATATTAGTCGCCATATTTTTAACTCTAATAACATGTTCAAAACTATGCGAATCATCATATGTTTTCATATAATCTTTTGCAAAATCCTCTGTCATCCTAAGTATTTCATCTTTATTTATATTATTCATATTTAATAATAATATATTATTAACAATATCTTATTTTATATCAATTTTTAGAGTAAGTGCAATACGAAAATACCTAATAAATTGTAAGTAAATTGATTAATTTTCTTTATATAATAGAGATAACCCCCTACTATACTAAATGTCTACAAAATTACAAGAAGTTGCCAAAAAGAAAACAGCAATATTAGAAAAAATTCTTCAGTACGATAATAAAAGTTCTATTGTATCGCATTCAAGAAGGCATTCAAGTAGTTCTGGTCCTGAGACTCGAGTCATTGCAAATATACAAGAAAAGATCAATAACCCCTTGTTTGAACTCTCTATCGCTGATTATGAATTAATGTGCGATAATAAGATGGTGTCTAAAATGATTGCTAAAGTTTTAGAATGTGATGAAAAACAACTTAAGAAGTTCTGCAAGTATATCAATGTATTTAAAGAGAATATTAATTCATCTCCAAAATCTATAAAAAATAAAATGAAACCTAAAAATAGTCTAAATAAATTACCTGATGATTTACGTTATAAAATAGTAGAACATTACACGAAATTATTTCCAACTAAATATGTATTGAGAAGTTGGATACCTATCAATAAATTGAACGGATATGGGTTATCTTCAAATCCAAATGCCGTTAATTTTTTAGAAGAAAACCTTAATATGATAAATTGGAGAGAGTTATCTTCAAATCCAAACGCGATTGAATTATTAAGGGCGAATCCCGATAAAATAGATTGGGTTTTTTTATCTAAAAATCCTGATCTAAAAGCGATTGAAATGTTAAAGGCGAATCCCGATAAAATAAGTTGGGGTTATCTAGCACAAAATTCAAACCCTGAAGCAATAAAATTAATAGAAGAAAAAATCAAAGTTAATCCTGAGATTATACCTTTTGATAATTTAGCAGCAAATGAAACTCCTGAAGCAATCAAATTAATATTTTTGTTTAATAGATTAAACAAAAATACATTGTATCAAGTATCAAATTCTATGCGTTTTTGGTCAATATTATCAAGAAATTCAAAAGCTGTTAAAATATTAAAAGCTAATCCTCGTAATATTCATTGGGACCAACTATGTAGTAATAAATCTACAGAAGCAATCCAATTATTAGAAGAACAAATGACAAATAAATGGGTTGATCCTGTAAAAATTGATAAAAATATAAGTTGGTTAAATTTGTCTAGTAATCCAAATCAAAGGGCATTTGAAATTTTAGAAGCAAACCCTACAAAAATTGATTATCGCGGTTTATCAGCCAATTCAAATCCAAATGCAATTGAATTATTAAAGAAAAGAATGGAAGTTCAAAACGAATACAAAAGAAAAGAAGATAGAATAGATTGGAAGACATTATCTAAAAACCCCGGTGCAATTGAATTAATTAAAAATAAAAAAATTTATGAGGATGAATTGTCTGATAGTAAGAGTTTAGAAGACACAGAGAAAATAGACTGGCGTATATTATCTTCAAATCCTGCAATATTTGAAGCAAAATAATCCACTAATATACTAAATATATATCATTTAATATCTCTTCAGTATTTTTTTACAAAGACATAATATAATTTTTATAATTTATATATAGATGAAATGGCAGATAAAAAGGTTACTAGTAAAAATGATTATGGACTTTTACTTAAGAAAGCGCATAATTTAATAATAAATAAGGGTTTTAATATTAAAGTGAACGAAGAAGTTTACATAGGGTCTCAAGATTCTCCTGAAGTAGTAAAATATGATTTTAAGATATTAGATCGTAGTAGTGATACAATAGTCACTTCGTTAACATGTTATTATTCGGAAGGGCATGTATTAGAAGGAGTTACAAGAACTGCTTATGATAACCTTCGTAATAAGATGGTTTTTAATATAGTCTGGGTGAAAACATATACGCCATATGAAGGACAAGGATTAGGATTATTAATTATTATATACAGCATATGTCATTTAAAAAATATACATTTAGAAACAGAATATGCTATTTTAGATGATGATAGTGATAATTCTTCTAAAATTAAAGATAATTTATATAATAAAATAGGATATGTTTTTCAAGGGTTTCAATCATTAAATGAGGATATAGGTCCAGATGATAATCCAGAAGAAGAACCAAAAAGAATACAAATGACTGGTCCAGAAAAACAATTAAAGTTAGGTAAAAATTTTCTAATAAGAGCAGATAATATACTGGATAATTTATCAAAAAATGAAAAAGACAAAAAAACACGAAAAAAATTATTACGTTACAATCCTGTAGCATCATCAAATTCTCAACCTTCGCAATCATATAAAAAATTAGCAGGAGGTGATGCAAAAAAAGGAGGTAAAAAAAATTATAAAGTAAAAGAATTAAAGGAAATCGCTATTAAAAATAAAATAAAAATTACGAAAAAACTGAATGAAAAAAAAGTACCTCTGAACAAAAATGAATTACTTAAAAAATTAAAAAGATATAAACTACTCTAAAATATAAAAAATATAAAAATATATAAAATACACAATATATATTATTACTTTAATTTAATTAATCACTTTAACACTTTAATATTGAGGATTAAACTTTATATTTACACCATCTTAAATATGCACCTATTCTTTGACAATGAATTCCAATCTATTTTATTAGATGAATTTAAGTTGTTATATTCTTCAGGAGATAAACTCATTTCATATTCGTGCCTCTCTTTAAGTAATTCAAATGCATTTTCATTTTTAGACAAGTTTTCCCATGATATTTTTTCAGGATTTGCCTTGAGCAATTCAATCGCGCTTGGATTTGGATTTATAGATAACGCATACCAATGTATTTTCTCAGGATTCTCTTTCAACATTTCAATCGCATTCGGATTTCTAGACAACATATACCAATTTATTTTTTTAGGATTCTCCTTCAACAATTCAATTGCATTAGGATTTCCTGATAAAACACTCCAATATATTTTTTTAGGATTCTCCTTCAACAATTCAATTGCGCCTGGATTTCCCGATAAAATATCCCAAAATATTTTCTCAGGATAAGCTCTCAACAATTCAATCGCATTTGGATTTTCAGACATTGCATATCCATCAATTTTATCAGGATTTGCTCTAAACAATTCAATCGCATTCGGATTTGCCGATAAATATGACCAATCCAATACATCACAAACATCTAAATTTTTGTAATCTTCTTTGCTCAATCTATTCTCGTATTCAACTCTTTCTTTTACAAACTCAATAATCTGAGGATTTTCATTATCACAAAATGAATTAAATGATACTCTGTTATCTTCGTAAATATCTGGAACATTAATTTTCTCATATTCAATCCTTTCCTTAATCATATCTACGACTTCCTGATTTTTGTTGCTAGATAAATAAGCCCACATAATATTTGAAGGATTTTTTTTCAAAATTTCAGTTGACTCTGTAATCCTACACAATCTCATCCAATTTATCTTCTTTTCTTCATCCATCAGTTCATATTCTTCTTCGCTGAGAGAACTCTCGTATTTTGCTTTTTCCATCAAAATTTCAGTTGCGCAGGGATTTCCAGACAATATGTTCCAATTCAATTTGTCTTTTGGAACCCAATCCCTAAGAACGTACTTGGATGGTTGTATTTTTTTATAATTTTCAACAATTGACTCGAGAATATCACGAGGCAGACTATTGAGATTCAATTGCGAATCTGATGTTTCCTTAGATTCTGCAACTCCGTTAGGTTCAGGGTGGGAACCTACATGCAAAAGCCTCTCAAGTTGAGATGTCTTGATATTAGCAAACATCTCAGGAGTAATAGAGTAATTGCTCATTCTACGACTCTTTAAAAGGTTTTTGGGTCTTTTTGATACTTTGCAGGCAGTCGCTTATGGATACTTCACGGGATGCGTTGATAGAGCGGCTTCGCTTGGCGCTTACAGACGAGATATAAGCGTGACAGTCGGGCGTGGGCTGTGCTTAAAATGCAACCAAACCCTATCATTTTTTATAAAAAACGGGAAAAAATAGAACATTTTGGTTCCCTAGAACATATCACTGCATTTTATTAGCACGAGGTTATATTATTTACAATTGTTAAATACACTACATTATTGGATAAACTTTGTTTATACTTCAAGTTTTCTCACAATAGATCAATAGGTTATTATCAATTTTTATAAAAATAGAAAAATTTGAAACCTTTTTTTGGTTAATATAAATTATTTTTATTTTCTGCTGGTGTAATATGGAAGAATGCGAAGAAACCAGTTTTTCAACTATACTAACAAATGAATATCTTATACCAAATTTTGTATATCCTCATTGTAAATATAATAAATATTATTTGAATAAAATGGAAGATAATGACAAAAATGCGCTGATAGCATCTATTATATTTGATTCTAATGGAATTATAATTCCATTTCAATATACACTTACAGAAGAACAATTGGAATTATATAATAAAAATAAACACGATGTAATTGATACTATTGTTTGGTATATGTTTGATATTAGTGATTGTAAATATTTAGTTGAAAAATACGAAATAAGTAAAACAATTAAAAAAATTCTTGAAAAATATGCAGTTGAAAAGATAGAAAACATTTTTCATGGAGATGAATTATATTGTTATTATACTTATTATATTCTCCGCGAATATTTTGATAACATAGTATACCTATCTAGTAGTAAAAATAATACTGCAACCGACGAAGATATACACAATTTAGAAAAAATAATGAATAATATGACAAAAATCAAAATGGACTAATTACTATATAAAGTATTTGCGTTTAATAGATAAACTCTTAATTATAATTTATGTCATATACAAATAAAGCGATATCTTCTAGAATTAAAAGATCTCTACGCGATAGTGCATACAGGGCGAGAAAAAACATAGAAGAAAATAAGGATTTATATATGGACTCTGAACACAAATTATTATGCGAATATTATAACAAATATATGGAGCAAACTAAAAAATTTGAAAATGAAAAAATTAAGATAACATTTAATACATTTAAAGTTGCTAAACACATATTATCAGATAGTCACGATAAAAAGGACGAAATTATATTAAAAGATTATAAAATAAATTTTGAGGTATTTTACAATAAATATAATAAAAAATTCATAAACAAATTATATGTATTAACTGACATAAAAGATTATGAAGAATGGATTGAAGAACAGAATATATTTATCAAAAGTCTAACGCCCGAAGAGATATATACGCTGAGATGTCATACTCACGATGGAGACATAATTATAAATTATTTTATAAGAAATAATTTGCACATAGACAAAGATATAGATATTGTTGGAAATGAAAATCAAAGAAAGTCTACATTGATTATAGAAAGGGATCAATTTAAATCTAATAGAAATTATATATTATTTTATTACCAGATTAAAGAGTATTTATATCAAAAATATAAGGAATTGTCCAAACTTTCGCGATTAGATTTTGAAGAATATATTATAAAAAATTATAAAGATTTTGAATGGGATAAAATATTATTATTATATATTCGTGATATAAATAAAATATTTGATAAATGTCCTGTTGTTAAGAAAACATTAGTAATTTATAGAGGTTCTTATAATGACTATTTTTTACAAAATTCTACAAGAGGTACATATATAACACATACTTTAAGTAGTCATACTCTAAATCCTAAAATAGCAATTGGATATGCAGGGATAGGTTGTTGCATAATGAGAGTAAAATTATCAAAAGGTTGTAAAGCAATATTGATTGATAATATAAGTGGATACGAAGAAGAAGAAATATTATTACCATTTAATACAAAATATTATATTGATTTTGCGCGACATTCAATAAACTATTATAAAAATAATATAATATGCCCCGATGAAACACGTGCAACAAAAATTAATGTAACTGATTTATCTATCATCCCTCCTATACAAAAAATACCTAAATCATCCTCTAAATCATCCCCTAAATCATCCTCTAAATCATCCCCTAAATCATCTTCTAAATCATCTCCTAAATCATCCCCTAAATCATCTCCTAAATCATTGTCTAAATCTCTATATAATTTTAGTTTACTAAAACATTGGACTAATTCAAGGAAATAATTAAAAATACTGATGATTATTTTATAATATTTATAAATAATAGAAACTATGAAAAGCAATACTTTTGAATATTATATTACCTTATTTATAATTTGGATAATACTTATTTTAGGGATATTATATTTATACACAAATATATCTTCAACATTATATTGGAATACACAGGTTCAAAATATATATGAACAATTTAATAATTTACAAAATCATTGGACACCTACAACAGGACCACTTGATAGAAGAAGAGATTTATATTTTGAATGCACGCATTCACAAGGAGCAAATGGAAAAGGATATACATTTGGGTGCAAATGGGGTAAATAAAATCAATATTGGCATAATTTAACATAATTTAACATAATATAACATAATATAAATTTATATTATTTATAAATAATAGAAAAGATGAAAAACGATACGCTTGTATATTACATTACATTAATTATATTTTGGATATTTCTATTTTTAGGGATATTCTATTTATATACAAATATATCTTCCAATTTATATTGGAGTGCACAAGTAAAAAATATATACGAAACATTTAACAATATGCAAAATCATTGGACACCTACAACTGGTGCGCTTGATAGAAGTAAAGATTTATATTTTGAATGCACACAATCTCCTGCTGCAAATGGATATGGATATACTTTTGGTTGCAAATGGGGCAGATTGAACTAATAAATAGATAACATATTTTTTAGAAATATCATAAAGATAGTGGAAATAATTCTAAAAATTTTTCGCGTTCTTCGCGCGTAAGAATTCCTATTAGAATATTAATACGAGAAATAGTATGTAAATTATCAGAAGAATTCATTAAACTATTAGTAACATTTTCCTTATTTTTTTCTAATTTATTTTTAATAGATAGAATTCTTGATAATTTTTGAATATTATTGTCTGTTATACATTCCATAGTTGCCACATCATCATTAAAGAACCTAAGTAAATCATTTTCAATTTGGTAATAGATATAGAACATTCCATCAATATTGTAATCATACCCTTTTTTTAAATAAATATTAATAAGATCTTCTTTAAAAGTTTTAAAATTAATTATATCTGCGTCTAAATCTTTGCATATAGGATGTCTTATTTTAGATAAGATAAGATTTTGCAAATCAGTATCTAAATCATCATAATATTTAAAACATTTTGATAATTCCATTATATTATCTAATTAAATATTAGTAAAATATCAATTTTTAATATATTTGCTATACATTTTTATATGACTTTCAATATCTAAATCTTTAATATCTTTAATAGTAAGTTTCTTATCTTTATAGTTTGCTATTTTCTTTGCTAATTTATAAATTGGTTCGTCCTTGCTATAATCTTTTGAGTTTAATATATTCGAAACCAAATTATCTATTACTTTTTTTGTATTTGAGTAACATTTATCTATTTGACATTTAATAAGTTCTTCTCTTAATTCTGATTTTAATGCATTAAGTTTAACTTTGCTAAATTGTTCTAAGAATTTATCAATGGAAATCTTATTATTTTTAAATTCTTCTCTTAGGTTATTTATAGTTATCGTATCAGCGCTTTTTTCTATTTTTTTTCTTTCAATTTTGCATTTTTCTTTGACACATTTTTCTAAATCAATAAGTACTTTAAACATATTTAATATGGTGTTGTTTCCCTTTTCTATTTTTTTTACTGCCATTATTCTAATTAATATTTATATTTTAATTTTTAGAAACAAAAAAAAAGATAATATATAGAGAGGAGTATATGGCAACTAATATAAATAAAACTAAAAGTTGTTTGGGAAAAAATATATGTTTTGAAGATAGTTTTACAACAGACATTCTTTTTACATCAATAAGATACATTATAATATTCACACCATTGATAATTGGTATGAGTATAGGTGCAATTTATGGAAAAAAATGGAACGAAGACAAATATAAAAATTTGAAAAAACCCGAATATAATCCACCAAATTATGTGTTTGGAATTGTATGGCCCATATTATATTTACTCATAGGAGGAATATATAGTTACGCATTATACGATTCTAAATGCATACCTGATAGTTTTTCTAAATGTGCTAAAAATGTATATTATAAAGACTTAAAATACTGGATAATACCAACACTAGCTCTAATATTTAATTTCTTATATATACCAGTATTTTTTGGAGAAAATGGATTATTTAATGGTTTTGTAATAATCATATTGAGTTTAATATTTGCAGTTTTAACTCTAATACAATTTATAACACAAAGTAATTATTATAAATACACTAAAATATTTGCAATAATAGCATTAGTTCCTTATATAATCTGGTTATCATTTGCAACTTATTTATCATATAATATCTATGTATTAAATGTAGTAAATGTAGTAAATGTAGTAAATGTAGTAAATGTAGTAAAAGAATAATATATGTATAAAAATTGATATAAAAATTTGTTATATATAATTACTACAAAAATGGATATAATGAATATTCTTGATACTATGGATATTGATACAAATGATATTACTACATATAATAATCCTTTAGTTGAAAAAATATATAGAACCGCGTTTCTCGCTATATGGGTTCTATTTTCTCAAATATTTTAAATCCTCGAAACCTTTTCAACATTCGCAAAAATATTACATACTTAATCTTTATAAACCTGCAGTACTTTGCGAATAGTACTTTCAGAATACATAATAAAAATAAATATTTTGTGTATTTTTTACTTCTACAATATTCTAAAAGAGAATATCTAAAAAGTACTAAAAATTATTTATATGCATATATAAAGATATTCTAATTACTCAATGTTTAGGTTCGCAAAGTAATGTTTTAGGATTACGACGAGTTCCATTAGGACAACGCCCTAATTTAGCATTCGCTTTAGGTTTTGCATTAATATCCTGTTTAACATGTTTGTTAGATTTAGGAACACATTCTTTTGTTATTTTATTTCTCACCATTCCATTAGGACATCTTTTTAATTTAACAGACATAACAACTTTTTTGCTTTCACTTGAACTGCTTTTTGAATTTAGTTTTGATTGTATATAAGATATTGTAGCAGGTACGATATCATAAAAATCTAATTGTAAACATCCTGTTTTAATAGCAAATTGGTCTGGTTTAAAGGGTTTTGCTAATACGGTATATTCCCTTCCTTGCTTACTTATAAGTTCAAATATTATATTTCGCGGTAATAAATATTCCTTTTCTCTCTTAATTTGTGCTGTTGATACCATATTTATAAAAGGCAATCCTTCCTCCAGATATATTATATAAATAGGTGTCATTATACCGACTAAATCACCTGCAAATTTTTTTGCTACAGATTTATTAGAAGACACAGAAGTATAATTTTTAATTATTGCCATATCACCTATGTTTTCTAATTCATTACCATTTGTGTTAATATATTTTTCCATCATTCCTCTATAAAACACTTTATGAACATATGTGTTTTCATATCGTGGCGCTGCTTCAATAAAAGCTTTATCTATATTAGTAATCGCATTATCTAGCCCCTTTTTAAAATCTAGATTTGTAAGATTTTTTTTTTTTGAAATTTGCAAAACATTAAATAATATATTATTATACTGATAATCTAATGGTTTATCATAATCATATTTATAATATTCTAATAGTTTATCATTATTATAATGTTCGGGGTTTAATAAACTGTAATTTATTTCTGCAAATAACGAACCGCTATATTCGTGTAATATTTTAGATATTAGTTCATCAAAATATACATCTTCACTGGCGTGTTTAAAATTAACTTTGCCTACTGATTTTTTAGAAGTCGGTTTTATTAAGCCTATTGTTGTTAATTCTAACAATTCCTTATTTATATAAGTATCTCCAAAGGTTTTTGAAGTTAGCTCAACTATTCTGTGTTCTTTCAAGACATCATTTAATGTTTTCTGGTTAACAATCACCTTTTTACCAATAAAATACCCTATATTATAGAATGTTTCTGGGTTATCATAAGTAGCTTTTTTAAGCAATGCCGCGTTTGCGATAATGCATCTTTTCATTTCATTGTTAAACATAAATAATGCCTTATTAACACCATATGCTTTATTATTTAAAATGATTACTATATTATTAACATCATTGTTGAGGTAATCATCAATGGGTATATTCTCTAAATTGATAGAGTCATATACTAACATATCTGTATTATTCTACTAATATATATACACAATAATTCATATGCGGTAATATCCATATCATTCGATATATGACTTTTCATTATTTGCAATGATCAAATTAAAAATACGCAAAATTATCTTAAATCCTCTCTTACTTTTTCTAAATAAAAACATCTAATTGGATATTTCATTCTTGGAAATGTATGCCATAATTGACAATTTTTTGTTTTTATTAATATATCAAGACATTCGTTGCAAACTTTAAATTTTTCTAATACAATTTCATACATAATATTATTTTTTATATTATTCCATTCAATAACTTGTTTTTTATTTAGATGTACTAATTTTCTATTTTTTCTTGCAATTTTACCATCTCCTAAACCTATTTCATGATTACTATCAATTGTAAATTTAAATCCTTCATCTTTATTCGCTAAATTAATTTTTGCTCCCTGAAAAGCATGCTCAATAGTTCTATAACTATGACCATTGTATTTAAATTCATAAAAATGAAAATTAGACAGATACCTTCTAAAATTTTTAATTTTATTTAATTCTTGATATTCTTCAGAATTATTAATAAATTCATTCTTATTTTTCCCAATTTCGTTATTTTTTGAGCTTGAATAAAATATAAGTTTATCTTCCATTTATTTAATAAAAACTAAATGGAATTATCAGTTTTTATCATTTTTTTTGAAAATCATATACATTTATCGGCAATATAAAAAATAGATGTGTATATAATTAGATAGATACTATGTCTGTTTATTATACATATAATGAGTTTCCGTATGGTACATATGAAATATCTGCTGCTATATTATTACAATACAATAACAATAAGGTATATCCTGATATTATTAATCTTATCAAAAATTATTCTTCTTTTTTAGAGGAACATATTAAATATTGTACAGATTTTTATATTACCAGTGCTACTAATAGTTATAATAAAATAATAATAGAATGTATGGTAAATTCTGAACATATGGATTTATTAAGCAGTACTTCAGAATCTATCTCAGAAATGAAAAACAAATTAAAAAATATAGAGACGACATTAGAAATATATTATCCTAATAAACTTAAAGATGTACTAAGAGAAGTTATATGGCGTCGCTATAGAATATACAAAAATAAATTAAGGAGATTATCTTAAGTATCTTAAGTGTATCAAGTATCGTAAACATCGTACATCTCAAGAATCATATTTACATATTTATGTATACACATTATTATGCTTTACACTCTTATTTTCAACTACCTTATAAAAATCTTCTAATCTACTCGTAATATCATCAACATTTCTGTTATTAAATAAGAACTGCATCAGAGTAGCAGGTTCAATAGAATATTTTTTAATATTATCCCACATAAGTTCAAAATGCTGTTCTTTATCAAAGAATGATAAGAACATATTACGTGCCTGAAACTTATCTAAATATGTCATCTCAATTTCTAAATCAATCCTTCCAGAACGCATCAATGCGCTATCCAGTTTATCGGGAAAATTAGTTGTCATAATTACAATTAATCCCTCGGGATTATTAAAACCATCAAGACAATTCAATATTCCATTCATAGTAATATTATTCTTTAAAGTATCGTTTACTTTTCTATCAACAAAAATGCAATCAATATCTTCAAGAACTAGAATAGACCTCTTTTCTCCTTCATTAACTTGTGAAATTGCCTCAATCATAGAATCCTCCTTTAATTCTGAGTTAATATTCAGCACACATATGCTAGCATTACAATCTGACGCAATACTATGAATAATAGATGTCTTTCCTGTTCCGGGTGGTCCGTGAAGAAGAATGTTCATTTTATATGGTATTCCGTGCTTACAATATTCTTTGTATACATCTTTATTTAGAAATTTTGTAATAGGGTCTTTAATTTTATTTAAATTATCTTTTTTCAAAAAAATACTATCAAAACTTCTTTTAGGAATTGTAGAATCATAATACCAACACTGCCCACCCCATCTCTTTTTCATTATTTTGTCTTCTGATATTTCTGCAAACCTTTCTTTTGTTTGTTTAAATTTTTTATTAATAGCAGTTTCAATAAACTTCGTAATTTTCTCTTTTGAAGAACTTTTAAAAATTACCTTCTTAATATGATAATGTTGTTCTTGAAATACAAAGGTCTGTATTTTGTCATTCAAAATATAATCGCTAATTTCTATTTCAATATCGTCAATAACATATTTGCCACTCTCGGGAATAAAATTATGCAAAAACATATAGTCTGAATTATCCTTTTTATAATCTCTATAATGTTTTCTTTCAATGCTATCATATTCACAATTCATATCAGGGTTTTTACTCGCTAACAAATCATATACATATGATAGAATTATTTTTGTATCTGTCTTATGCGAATACATAGTAATTGACATTATAGAAATTCGCAATGTATTTAATTATATAATACAATATACTCTTATATCATCATAATGCTCTATGATATTTTTTATTTATACATAATAAAACGAGGGATTTTATAGAGATAAAAATGAGTACATAATTTATTTTTTTAAAGAATTTTTGAAAAGTTACAGAATTTTTTAGAAATTATTAATTATGTACTCATTTTTTAAATATAGGGGGATATTCTTTTACAATATATCAATAAATATATAGATAATAATATTTATTCTCTTGTAACAATAAGCATATTATTAATAGTAAAAAGTAATTAATGATATATAGAGTCTAAAAGTATATTAACAATGAAGTATGACAAAAAGAAGATTTGTTGATTTTTTAAAATAATTTTTTTTAGCAATTATAAAGACTATCTGATTATAATTAGATAATTTTGGAAGTCATAAAAATAAATTGGTGAAAATGCTATTATACAATTACCATTTCACCAATGAGAAAATTTTGTCTATGCTAAAAAAAATACCCTAAAAGATTTATAATGACGCCAATACTTTTATATTAAGATATCTAAGAAAGGTTTTACGCGCAATACTTAACTTATCAAAGGTAATATAAATATTTCAAACTATTAAAGATATATAATGCAAATAAACTATTTGTGAAATAGGAGTTAGGTAAGAATAGCAAATAGCAGTAATAAACATAGTATATTTGAAGGGAATATATGACATAGTAAAAGCGGATATCGCGTTTTAATGCAATATGTTTACAATTTTCTGGAATCAATGTTATTTTTCGCATATAATGAATTGCTAAACAACCTAGTAGGAACACATTATGATGCGTAATATACCCTATATAATATATGAAACAGGCAAAAGATATATTGTTATAACCTATGTAATATTCAATATCGTGAAATATCCGCGTAGATAATATCATTAAGTAAGCTATATATTTTTTGTATTTATTGTCGGTATTTTCTGAGTTTAATGTGAATAAAAATAGGTTCCTGAAATTGCGATTATAATGTATTGATAATGTGCTCAATACTTTGCCAAAATAATACGCCCACCACGGATAAACACAATAATGTATCTTCAATATTACGCGATGATTCTTGAAAGAACTATCGATTCCTGTTTTATTATAGATATAATGAGGTTCGCGATGAAAATCAAATGCTACAACATCTCCCTTAGCAACTATTGTATCTTCAGGTATCATATTAAAGCAAGTTATTACATTACTATTATCATCAAGTCCCACAATAACACGATAACAAGAAGCAAATGGGAATAAATAATATGGACCATCTATGTGACTTGTGTAAAATATTTTATCAGACGTATTATTATGATGTATATATGGAGGCGATACATATATCTCATTCATATCATTTATTATATCAATATTATAATTAGTATTTTTGACGAACATATCAATAATATTTTGATTTCTTGCTATCTTAGAATATAATAAGGATATATCAGCAGGAAGCTCGCTATACCACCAATGCGACGAATTATTATTTGCAGGATTTTGAGATATCACCCAATTACGTAGATTATCTATATCTATGTAATTACTAATCTTACATTTATACACTCTCTTTTTTTGATGCTTATAAGGCAAATAAACAAACATATTATCTAAATATTTATAATATTATATTAATAATAACATAAAATATGAATATATCCGAAATACTGCGCGCAACTCTATTATAGGATAGGCATAAGATTGATGATTATAGAATGCTACCTTTATATTTTATCTTAAATAAATTCTCAATTGTTTTATTCAATTTCCAATAATAAATGTTCTAATTCAAAATCAGTATTTTTAATTCATATTGATAACTTTCATAATTTAATTTGCACCCTTTGAAGATTTAAAATGAGTACATAATTAATAATTATATAAAATGAACAAGTAAATAAAAAATTGCAAAATTTAATAAATAAAATGTCTCGTATAAAAATATACTACCATTATTATACTCTTTTAGAATAAATATAAATAATATTATCTCAATTAATAACAATATTGGTAAAATATTAGAGTTTTTTATATTAACATTTATACAAATTATACACATAAAAAGTATTATGGAAAAAAATGCTATGCACGAGAAAATACAATGATATACATGCCCTTCGTTAAAATATATCAATCCATATATAGATAATAATAATATGCTTATTGTTACAAGAGAATAAATATTATTTCTATTATGTTCATAAAGTATTATTGCAATACCCATTAGTAACATAAAAAATAATATAATATATTTAGATTTTTCATCAGATATTATACTTGATATACTGTTATTATTATCATAATATATATATATATATATATATAATTGGAATTAGATAAATAACAAGTGCTATAAGTAACAATAAATTTTTACTCATTGTTTAATTTAATAATAATAAAAATTTTTAACATCTATTATATAACCTATAATGAAATAAAAAATATATATTTTTAGAGTTTTTAGATAAATTTGTATGCTTAGGCATTAAACCATAAACCTGCTAAGATAGATGCGCCGATAATAAATGGCATTGAGTTAGAGATTTCACGTTCATTATTCAATATATATACTGCGCTGCTATGAGCACCTAATACAACCGGTTTCAATATGATATCAATATCCATTATATTATTATTAAACTTCGTTGCGATATTGTGAAATATGCTATCTTCACAATTAGTTCCTCCGATTGAAGAGAATGCCAAAGCATTCTTATTATTGCAAATACTACATTCTTTCATTTCTTCCTTATCTGCATAAGTTCCTGCACTACACTTAATGCACTCGTTATCCTTTTCAAAATGTCCAATAGGGCATACTTTACAATCTCTTCCTAATATATCAACAACACTACCAGCAGGACAAGTCATACATTTATCGTGATTATTTTTATAAGGCATATAACTTTTTTTGTTCAATGTGTTACATTTGATACAACTCGCCATATGATAACCAAACTTATTAGTACCTATAATAGTCCCTTTATCACATAGGGTGTGAACATTACTACTATTTGTCGGCGCCTTCTTACATTCAGCAGAACCGGCGGTAGAATAGAAACCTTCGGGGCAGTGATAGCAAGTCGTATTTGTTTTGCTCCTGTAATGATTCACAGGACAAGCGATACACTTGATAGTATAACCATTATCCTTATTGTATCTGAACATATGCCCCTCATCACAATTATTGTGCGTAATCATAGTTTCCATATATGAAATGCTATCGCGCATATGTTCCCTACTCTTCTTTAATTCATCTCTTTCTCTTTCAAGAATCCTGACCCATTCATAATCACAATAAGAACGACTGCTACTACTCATACGATGAATCCGTGCTTCGGTAGTACTGAAGATATTCAGTAAAATTACTAGGAACAGCGAAGTAGTTACGACATTTGCGACAATTGAAGTAGACATCTTTGACATAGTTGTAAAAATCAATTCAACTACTTGTATCAATTTTTTCCAATATAACTAAAATATAGAACATTTTATAGAAAATTTTAACATATTCCCATCATAGATTAAATTTATATTATACTATATTAGAATACATACATGTCTTCTGATTCAAAAAAAGAAAAAGATTTGAATACACAACTTAAAAATTTATATATTACAAATAAAGATAATATAATTTCTTGGTTAGATAAATTAAAAACATATAATTCAAGTGATGGAAAGATTCCAGGATTATTAAATAATTCCAAAATACAAATAATTACTGAATCAGAAGACGGAACTTATAATTTAATTTTAAAATGGATTAAAGAAAATAAAGATAAATTTGCAGATTACAACTTTACAGGTATTCCTGATAGCGCATTTATATCATTGTCTGACAATTCTGTATCAAGTATTAAAACATTTAAAACTGTTGAAGATGTAGAGCGCTGGATAATTAATCCCGAAGTAAATCCAATTAATGGTTCTATTTTGAATCCAATGGGCGACAAATATTATGATTTTTATTTTAAAGCCTTTACAATTATGAGAAAAACTATATCTTTTCGCGAAATATATTATAAATTTCCAAAAGTACATTTATTATTTGGAGAATTAGATTTCAATTATTTTAGATGTTGTAAACTTTTTTTAGACGACGATGAATGCGATAGACTATACATAGACATTATTAAAAATCCTAAAGAACTTTATTTATGCAATTTACTATCTGAAAATATTGAAAATACTCAAGAAAAAACTACAATTTTAGAAACAGAAATAGAATTATTAAGGAATAGATTTAGTACTTTAATTATATCTCAGCAAAATTCAGTATCAAACAACTATATAATTAAAAATCTGTTTGATAGATATAGATGTGAAATAATCACCTTATTTAATACAAGAGACTATATATCAAAATACAAATATTCAGATATTATCGACGAACTGTACAAAGATATTAGATATATAAATATGTTAAAATCACAAGATATTAATAATCTAAATGCTCTTACATACTTTTTTGATTTTATAAAAAATCAAAAAATGAATAACGCCGAAACTATTCTTAATTTCTTAAAAAAAAATAAGAATGTACCCATACATACTAATTGGATTAACGATGCTTTAAAATTATATGAATTAAATGATTCAATAATCACAGATATAGACAAGTGTTTTGATCCTGAATCGGGTATTATAGAAAATTATGAAGATAAGAAACTACTTCCTATCAAGGATCCATTAGAAGATTATTTTGAAGATTTTGAAAATAAATTAATTGATATCAAAAATCCAATATATTCTCAATTAATAGATTTAAGTACTTTTAAACCTAAAGATATTAAATTTTATTTAAATGATAAGGAATATTCTAAATTCAAAAAAATAAAAGATAAATATGAAGAAGATAGAAAAAATTACGAAGATGTTCTTAAGAATTATGAAAATTTAGGAAGAAATAGTAGCGGTCCAAAACCTCCAGAAAAACCCATATTTGAACTTTCAAATGGTAAAAAACATGTAATTGGAAAAGAACTAGATCCTATATATATTAAAGATGAAGTAATTGATAGTTTTAAAAATGTATATAATAATGCATTTTCTACAATTGAAGAATATAACAAGATTAAAAACCTACCCTTTTTAAAACTAAAAAAATATTTCGCTAATTCGCATTCATCTTCTTCATCTTCTTCATCAGATTCAAAAAAATTAATAAAAGATAATGAATTACTCCATATGACTAAACAAGAAATTGCAGATAATTTGTTATATGATTATTCTGGATTAGCAGATAAATGTAGTGAGACCATAGATATATTAACAAACGAAGAATTAGATGATGAAAACTATCCATTGGCTAAATTGCAACTTATGGTAAGACTCAAAGTTTATATTCCTGGAACCGAAAAATACAGAACAGAATGTATATATGCTCCTAAACTTTTCAATTATTTAATAAAATGTATAAATAACAAAGAAAATTTTATAAACCCAGTGACTAAATCCAAATACACAGATAAGCATATAGAAGAACTTATGAAGGTAATAAGATTAATTGCGCCAAAAATAGAAAAACCTGTTTTTATAAAACATAGAAATGATACATTATTAAAAATAAATTTTAAAATTATAGAATGTGATGCTGATGAAGCAAATTTACATGCATCATTTGGTAATGGAATTATAAGATTTAATAATATATATCTATATCGCACGATAGGTGGTGTGAAATATAGTATATTTAATATATGTACAATACCTGCTGATATTGAAATATCAGGAGATTTCGGTACAGGTTCTAGCGATTTAACATCAAATACTATGTTATTTAGAATATATAAATTATTTAACGAAGGAAAATTATTACATAATTATATTCCGCCTTATAATGTACCTTCAATGAACGGAGGATATTTATATATAAAACCTCTAATACATTTTAATAGATATAAAGAAGTTAATAATTGGTTTTTTGATAATGATATAAAAAGAACTAAACAAAGCTTTATAGAAATGTTTAAACATTATGCAGAAGAAATAAATAATTATACATTATAATTAGATAGATTTTACACATTTGATATTTGTAATGCATATTTACGTTTTTTTTGCATTTTCTTACGTCATTTTTCTTAATTTATTTAGTTCGCCTAATATATATATTCAATTAAAAAAATAGCGTAGATATGTTATCATAATAATTCTTAAAATAAAAAATATATTTTTCTTCAATATATAATAGAGATTTTTAATAATGTCTACAAGACTGAAAGAGATTGCTGATAAAAAAGAAAAAATCTTATCTAAAATATTAAAAGTAGATATTAAAGCTAATAGATATCCTAAAAGTGCAAGTAGATCCTCTCTAAATACACACGTTATAGCAAAAATGCAAGAAAGAATAAATAATCCAATGTTTGAACTTACTATTTCTGATTATGAATTAATTTGTGGTAATAAGATGATAATTAAAATGATGTCTAAAGTTTTAGAATGTAGTGATAAACAACTTACAAAGTTTTGTAAATATATTAATGTCTTCAAAGGGAATATAAATTCATCTCCAAAATCTATTAAAAATAAAATAAATTCTAAAATGACTCTAAATAAATTACCAGACGATTTGAGATTAAAAATAGTAGAAAAGTATAAAAGTTTATTTCCAACTAAATATGTATTGAGAGATTGGATACCTGAAGATAAACTAGATTGGGATTGGTTATCTGGAAATCCAAATGCTATAGATATGTTAAAAGAAAATAAAAGTAAAATATATTGGGTTAATTTATGCAATAATCCAGAAGCAATTGAATTATTAAAAGAATATAGAAAAAAAATAGATTGGCCTACATTATCAGGTAATCCAAACGCTTCAGAATTATTAAGAGAAAGAATAGAATATGAAAATAAATTAAGCGAAATAGAATATAAAAAAATTAAATATAATAAAATATGCTGGGGAACATTATCAGCAAATCCCAATAAGGATGTTATTAATTTACTAAAAAAAAATAAAGATAAAATAGTGTGGGAAGTTTTATCGGGAAATCCTAATGCAATAGAATTACTAAGAGAAAATAAAGACGAAATAGATTGGGAA
>Ga0208228_1000021_pt1 | contig 21361 bp, 14 predicted proteins | sample LakMenEpi25Jul11_FD_150730 | JGI IMG/M metagenome (GOLD analysis project Ga0208228, IMG submission 150730) | Freshwater microbial communities from Lake Mendota, WI - 25JUL2011 deep hole epilimnion (SPAdes) | ecosystem: Environmental > Aquatic > Freshwater > Lake > Epilimnion/Euphotic zone ...
AACGTGTTGATTTTAGTGCTCGTTCAGTTATTACACCAGACCCTAATTTATCTATTAGTCAATTAGGTGTGCCATTAAAAGTTGCCAAAAATTTAACAAAACCTATTATTGTTACCTCTAAAAATAGAAATTATTTGCGCAAATTAATTTTAAATGGTCCCGATGAGTATCCCGGAGCAAAAATTTATGAAAGAAAAAACGGAGATTGTATTAGTTTGCGTTATGTTGATCGTGAGTCTATTAATTTAGAATTAGGTGATATTGTTCATCGTCATATTTTAGACGGTGATGCCGTGCTTTTTAATCGTCAACCAACTCTTCATAGAATGTCAATGATGTGTCATATTGCAAAAGTAATGATGAGAGGAGACACTTTTAGAATGAATGTTGCTGATACAAAACCGTATAATGCTGATTTTGATGGGGATGAAATGAATTTACATATGCCACAAGATGATGAATCTGAAATTGAACTTAAAACTTTGGCCGCAGTAAAATATCAAATTATTAGTCCGGCAAATAATAAATCTATTGTTGGTATTTTTCAAGATTCATTATTAAGTACTTATTTATTTACACGAGAAGCTATTAATTTTAACTCTCGCACATCAATGAACTTAATGGCGCATCTTAAAACTATTGATTTGAAAAAAATAAATTTTGATGAAGCAACACGAAGCAGTTTTTCATTATTAAGTCAAATTATTCCAAATATTACTTTAAAATATAAAACAAAGCAATATAATGAAAGAGAAGATTATAGCAAATCTAATAATGTTTTAGAAATTAATAAGGGAACAATTAAACGTGGTCATATTGAAAAAAGTATTTTAGGCGATACAACACGAGGATTAATTCATAGGATTTATAATGATTATGATGTTGATGCCGCGTGTGATTTTATTAATAATTTACAAGACATAGTCACTGAATATATGAAAGTTCATGGTTATAGCGTGGGAATTAGTGATCTTATTGCGGATAAAGAAACCAATGATAAAATTAATGAAACTATTAATAAGAAGAAAATAGAGGTCAAATCTTTAATAGATGAAACACATTTAGGTATTTTTGATAACAAAACTGGGCGCTCTAATGTAGATGAATTTGAAACACGTATTAACAATATTTTAAACAAGGCATCTTTTGAGGCAGGTAAATTAGGTCGTGAAAATTTAAATAGTTCTAATCGTTTTGTTATTATGGTAAACGCAGGTTCTAAGGGAAGTGATTTAAATATATCACAAATGATTTCATGTTTAGGACAGCAAAACGTAGATGGAAAACGAATTCCTTATGGGTTTGAAGATAGAACATTACCCCATTATACTAAATATGATGATTCTCCAAACGCACGTGGATTTGTGGAAAATTCGTTTATTGAAGGATTAAATCCAGACGAATTATTCTTTCATGCTATGGGTGGTCGTGTAGGTTTGATTGATACAGCATGTAAAACTAGTCAAACAGGATATATTCAGCGACGATTAATTAAAGGATTAGAAGATTTAATGGTTCATTATGATATGACTGTTCGCAATAACAAGAATAAAATTATTCAATATAGTTATGGTGGTGATAATTTTGATCCAGTAAGAGTTGAGTCACAACAAGTTCCATTTGTAAATATGACTATTGAAGAAATTTATGGTCATTATCAAATGCCAAATGATTATTCTAAAGACTCACTTTATGGAACATTGTATACAAAACAGGCATATAGCAAATTTAAGAGGCAAAAAACAGAATTAGATAAAAAGTGTAAATATTACATTGATTTTATACTTAAAGCGCGCGATGATGTAATTGAAAAAATATTTAATCGTCTTTATAAACCATCTGTCAATGTGCCAGTATCATTTACTCATATTATTAATAATATTGCTGGCAACCAAGAAGAAAATGTAATCATAGATATTACACCATTAGAAGTCTTTGAAATTATTGAAGCTAATTTTGAAAAATTGAGTTTGTTAAACTATTGTAAACCAAATGAATTATTTAAAGTATTATACTACTATTACTTAAGTCCTAAAGATTTATTGATGCATAAACGATTAACACGTAAATCTGTTGATATTTTAATAACAATAATAAATAATGCGTATAAGAAAGCACTTGTTGCACCAGGAGAAATGGTTGGAATGATTGCGGCACAAAGTATCGGTGAACCTACTACACAATTAACATTAAACACATTTCATTTTGCCGGTGTTGCTTCAAAATCTAATGTTACTCGTGGTGTTCCTCGTATTGAAGAAATATTATCGTTAAGTGATAATCCAAAGAGTTTATCGTGCACCATTTATTTAAATAAATTGGATTGCTATGACCAAAATAAAACTAAAGCATATATTTCTAAGATTGAGAATACAAAATTACGCTCGCTTGTTGAATCAATTGAGATTTGTTTTGACCCCGATGATTTAAATACATTAATCAGTGAAGACATTGATTTAATGAAAGAATATAATGAATTTGAAAAATTATTAGACGATTGTAATTCGAGTTATGATAGTAGCAAAGATAAATCAAAATGGATCATTAGAATATATATGAATAAAATAGAAATGTTAGATAAAAATATTACTATGGATGACCTACATTTTGCTTTAATGAATAGTTATAATAATTTAACATGTATGTATACTGATTACAATTCTGAAAAATTGATTTTTAGAATTCGCATTAATAAAAATCTTCAATTATTAAAGAAAAAGAAGAATAAAAATGTATTGGAGTCACTTGACCAAAGCGACGAAATATATTTATTAAGAAATTTACAAGATGAGTTGTTAGACAACTTGATTTTACGTGGAGTAAAAAATATTGACAAAGTAACATTACGTAAAATCACAGACAATTTTGAGGAAATTGATACAAAATATGTTAAAAAAGATTTGTGGGTATTAGATACATTAGGCACTAACTTATTAGATATTTTAGCACTCGATTTTGTAGATAAAACACGAACTACATCAAATCATATTATAGAAATTTATGAAACATTTGGTATTGAAGCTGCTAGGCAAAGTATATTTGATGAATTTTCAGAGGTTATTGAGTTTGATAGCACATATATTAATTATCATCATTTAATTATGTTGGCAGATAGAATGACTTGTAATGATAAGATGGTTTCTATTTTTAGGCATGGTATTAATAATGATGATATTGGTGCTATTGCTAAGGCTTCTTTTGAAGAAACTCCAGAAATGTTCTTAAAGGCAGCAAAACATGGCGAGTTAGATAATATGAAAGGTGTATCGGCAAACATTATGTGTGGACAACAAGGATATTATGGAACCAATTGTTTTAAAGTATTGGTTGACAATGACTTCTTAATGACTATTAAACCACAAGAACCTTCTACACATAGCGAAGAGGAAAGCGATGAACAAGCATTATTAAATCAAATAAGCAGCGAAACTCCCAATGAATGTAGCACAAATAGTTTACTTATTGAGTCAAGTGTTGCTTCTATTAAAAATATTAATAATGGAACAAGTAATGATTATGAATTAGATTTTTAAATATTTCATTTACTAAAATGGGGCAAATGTTATAAATAGTAAAAATTTATAACATTTTTTATTTTTTAAAATAGTATTAGATTTTTTCACAATTTCCAGTTTCTTTATTTTTACGAGTTCCATTTGGACAACGTTTTTGTTTTATTTTTTCGGTTTGTTTTTTTACTTTTTGTTTAACTTCTTGTGGTTTTACTTCTTGTGGTGTAACTTCTTGTGGTTTTACTTCTTGTGGTTCTTCTAGTGCTTGTTGTTTTACTTGTTCTTGTTTTTCTAGTTTTTTCTGTTTTACTTGTTCTTGTTTTTCTAGTTTTTTCTGTTTTACTTGTTCTTGTTTTTTATCGTTTAAACCATAATTATTGATATAGTTACCCAAAACGTCTTCATAATTGTTAATAGTATATTTTATTTTACTAGATAACTTATATTCATTACTATCTTGTAAATCTTTCTCAACATTAAAATCAACAGATGAAGAATTTATAAGTAATTTATAATTATGTAATTTTTTACGATCATACAAACTGCGATTTTTAATAAAAAAATAATTATTAGTTCTACTTAGATTAAATATAATAAACTTTTCTTTTGTAATAGTTAAATCAATAATAGTATTACATAATAATATTATGGGTAAGTCATATTCTTTTGATAGTAAATATATATCAATGTATGTCACATAATATTCACTGCTTAATACGCGTTCTTCAAACATAGTTAATTTTTTTGTAGTTATTTTTTCATTTACAACTTCTTCCATAATTACTTTTTTATTATTTTTTAATAAAATTTCACATAAAGAATTGAAATTATTATTATTTTTATATAAACTAATTAATTTTTGTTTTAATAGATCTATAGTTAAATTAATAAACTCTTTATTATGATATTTGATTATTATTAAAATTAATTGGAAAGAACAAATTCTATCATTTAAATTATCTAATGAATATCTCAATTGATGAATAGTAGTTTTAAAATTAGATTTAAATCCTTCTGTTATTATATTAACGTCAAAAAGCGGACATTTATAGTTTTTATCTGTAAAGGTATTTAATAAAATTAATTTTTTATCTAATTCCAATTCTTCATTTTCTGATAAAATTTCCTCTTCCTCTTTTTCTTGTTCTTGTGCTTGTTCTTCATCTTGAACTTCATCTTTAACTTCATCTTCTTTATCTTTATATTCATCAATTTCTTTACCTTTAATAGTACTAACTTCTATTACTAATTTTTCTGCTTTTTCTTTTTTTACATTTTTTAAATTTAAAATTTTATCTGTATTTTCAAATCCCAATGTATCAAATGTATCAATAGTACTAATATAATTATTATCTTTATTACTATACGGTAAGTCTTTAAAGAATTCTGGTGTTAATGATGATTGAAATAATAGAAGTTCATTGCTTATAATATTATATTCTACTGAACCATAACTATAAACGTTACTATTTTCAAAAATAAAATTTTTGAATTTGTTGTATCTAACAAACTCATCGGATAAACGAGTATAATATAATTCTTCGTTTTTTTCTTTTTTATCTTTATCAATTAAATTGATTCTTGGTATTATTAACGAACAACTACTATTTATTTTTTTACAAATTATATTTGGGCATTTTTCATCATCAAAACACGAAGATAATTTTATATTATTTAAAATAGGTTCCATATCTGAAAATATAATATAATTAGTTCCTATGCTTTTCAATATACTATAAATATTTGAAAGCTTATCTAAATATAACATTGAATTATTATTTATTATTCGCAACAATTCATTTTTCTTTTTATTATTTGTGTTAATATTTAATATTTTTTTAAAAGTGTTTTTAAAATTATTATAAAATAATGTTTCCAATTTAATATTATTTATTAACTCGTTTTGAGTATTAGTTTTATAATATTTTGTTTGTATTTCTTTATCGACAAAAATATAATCCTTGTTATTTATTAATGTTAAGTCGTCCTCATTATTTTGCTCTGGTTTGCTTAATCTAACAAATTGATTACCTAATGTAAGAATACCAACTATTACTTGTTGTTCTTGTATTTTATATAGTGGATTACATTTAATTTTATATTCACTTTGGTAGTATATTTTTTTTAATAATTCTTTTGTATTAATATAATCATTATAGTATTCATCAGGCATTTCATCTATTAGTTTGTATGAAATTTGTTCATAAGTACTTGATAATGCCGATGGATAACATGGAATAAACCCTTTTTCAATATAACCATTTTCATTTGCTTTTTTTATTGTTACTCCAATAACTTTATTATTATAATCAATAATTTGATTAGTAATTTCATATTTAAGTTTTATTAAAATATTAATAATATTATCCAATGAAATATTTGGTGTAAAATTATAAATTGAACTAGCATATTTTTTTGTATCTATTTTACTAATACAATTAATATTTATTTCTTTACTAATTTTATTTAAAATTTCTTTGAAATTTTTCAGGGAGCCATCTTCTTTTTCTTCTTTAGTACTAGCAAAAGTAAATTCTTTTACAAAATCATAATTAGTAATAGTATTATTTATTAAATAAATAGGTTCAAAATGCTCATCTTTTTTAATTAATAATAAACTTTTTTTCTTTATATCTAAAAATTCATCACTATAATTATGTTTAGGGCATATAATTTTAATATTATCTGTCGCATCTTCGCTAGTAATATCTAATATAATTAAGTTTAACCCTTTTGGAAAAAGTAAGGGATTTTTTTTACAAATAATATCCCATAAATAAGTGTAATCAATTGTTAAATTGCTTTCTAAATAGTTTTGGAAATTTTCAAAACTATTAATTATTTTTTTAAACAATATTATTTTGTCATCATAATTAGTCTGAGTTTCACTTGAACCTATTATAATTTCTTTATATAATTTACTCGATTTATATTTATCAATGGCTATTGTACTACTATGTGTATTAAAATTTTTAGAAATAAAAATATGTGGTAAATTACCATTATTATATTTTATAAAACTATCAATAGTAATACTATTTTTAATAATAGTTTTCATTTCGTTAATAGTAACTGATTTTTCATTATTTAATATTGCCGTTTCATATAAATCAGCAATACATCCAATAAAAGATTGATTACTGCTATTTTCTACTCCATAACGCAATAAACATTTATGATTTGTCTTTAATAAATTGGGTGCTTGTTTTGTTACACAATCTAAATTATCAAATTGTAATAATTTTTGAATACTTAATGGAAGAAAACCCAACTTTTTCTTTTCTAATGGGAATTTTTCTGGTCCTTTAATGTAATTGAAATTTTCTTTTTTTTCTTCAGGATTAATTTTATAATCTAAATTTAAACATTTATCACGGCGTTGTTTTTGTTGTGGTTTATCCCATAATTTATTATTAAAGCAACAAGGTAAACAAAAACTATTTTTATTAATAATTCTATTATGTTTTTCGTCTAAAAATCCAGGAACATGATTTATATAATTTCCTTTTTCATCAAGATGATGTTTTGGATCAGTAAATTCCATTATTTTTCCATCCTTATTTTTTTTGGTAATAATTTTTTCTTTATCAACTTCTTCCTCTGATAAACTAACGTTGTTTTCTAAATCCCAGTATCTTGGACATATGTAGTGGTAAGTTGTTCCTTCTTTTGTTCCATATGGGAAACTTTCTGTATATGATTTTGTTTTAAGTTTTTTATCTTTTTCATCTATAATATCTTTTTCTTCTTGTGTTAATATTACAGGTTGTTTTTTTACATTTGCTTGACATAATCGTGAATATTCGGTATAAAATTTATTTTTATCGGTGCTAAATAATGTTGGTTCTTTATTTATTAATCGCTTTAATATTGGATTACTTTTTTCTGAAAATTCTTTAAAACCTTCTTCTTCATCTTCCTCTTTTTTTAAATTATCTGTTATTTCTTCTTTTATTGTTTGTGCTTTGATTGGTTCTTTTTCATCTTCTACTATGTGGTCTTTGTCTTCTAGTATGTCATCTTCGTCTTCTACTATGTCTTCTATATTTATTTTTTTTGCCAACTCATCAGAAAGATCGTTATTTTCTTCATCTTCCTCTTTGTCTTCCTCTTTATCTTCATCGTCATTTTCATCTTCTTCTTCATCTTTATTGTCGTCTTCATCTTCTTCATCATCTTCATTTTCGTCTTCATCGTCGTCCAGTAATATATTTAATAAATCATTATTCATTGAACTTGTTTCGTCGGTTTCGTCATTTTCTAACAAATGAGCAACATTTTTAATAATTTCTTGATTTTCAGGTATTTCAGTTACTTCTAATTTTTTTTCTTCGACTTCTTCGCGTGGTGTTATTTTTTTACACATATTTTTTATAGTTTGCTCCAAAGAACTATCTTTTACTTGATTAAACAAAATTTTAACAATAGAATCAATATACACATCCAAAGTTTTTAAATAATTAATAGCATCAATATTTTCTATAGTAATTGAGAGATTAGTTGAAGTAGTTTTTTTAAATGTTGTTAAAAATCCTGGGTTGTTTTTAATAGATAATTTTTTATAATTAAATGTATTTTGAACTAATTTTAAAGAGTTAATTACACTTATTAACTTTGACCTCGATTCTTCATATGATAATTTATAATTTTCTTCTAATTTGCTTAATATTTCGGTTTCTGTAAATTTTTGTTTAATAAGTTCAATTATAAATGAATTTTCTGAGTTCATTAAACTAAAATTCGACACATGTTTATAACGCAGTATTATATCTTTTGTATCGTCTTTTGAATTAACATTAAATAAAAAATATATACAATTACTAATATTTTTTAAACTAAGACTTCCTTTAACATTAATATTATAAACATAGTTAATAGAATTTATTTCAATATTAGAACTAGTTAATTTGTCAAATAATTCAATAGTATTATTAACAATTAAACTTTTAATGAATTTAATTATGGCATTCACATTATTAGCAATTAAAATATTTATATTTTCATTTTCAATACTTATAATATTTTTAAAGTTAATTTTTACATTAATAATACCACTATCTTCTAATTCTATTAAAAATTCATTTACATTATTTATGAATAATTCTTCTTTTGAGTTAACATAAAATGTTATAGTGTGAGCTTTACCTAAAAATTTAGCATACTTTAATATTAACGTTTTACTAAGCATTGGTATTTTTTTATTATTAATTATTTTATCACAATAAAGGCGATATAAATTTTCTAATTTTTTACCCGGATTGTATTTAATAAATGGATATAATTCACTGCTGTTAAATAATTTAAATATTGTTTCTAATGAAATATTTGAATTAATGGTACTATGAATATTTATATTCATAGATTTTACTCCTTTATTTTCATATTTTAACGCACTTGAATTTGAGTAAACTGCTTTTAAAAAATAAAGAAACTCATTTTTTCTTTTAAAATTTTCATCATTAAACAATTCATTACTTTTTTTTACTAATTCTGTTTTTTGTGTAATAAAATCTTTTGTATTAATTATATTTTTTGAATATAATAATTTAAAATATATTTTAATTAATAATTCATCATCTTCAATACTATTTTTTATATTAAAAAAATTACTTGCCAAACATACATATATTGTGTTAGATATATTGTATTCAAATAACATATTATAATTATTTATAGAAATAAGATCACTCGATTGTTTTGTTAGACTATTTTCATAATTATAAGGATTAACAACAAAGTTTTCATGATATTTTATAAAACTTTGTCCTAATGATTTATATTCATTAATATTTGTAATAGTAATAAAATTAATGTCATCATAAAGATAATGCTCTTTAATTTCTAACTCGTTTAAAATTGTAAACCCTTCATATATATTTTTAAAATAGTTTATCAACATTTTACGTGTTAAATCATTTTTATTATTGTTTGTTAAATTATTAAATAATTCGAGTTTATTTAATATTGATGGTGCTAATCCATACATATAAATTTCTTCAAAACAAATTTTTTCATCTTCGTTAACAGTTTCATTAATAGCTTGAATAAATTTTAATTTTATTGTTTCAATAGTATCATCACTATTTATAACATTATCAACAAAAATAAGTTTGCTACTAAATGTATTTATATATATTAAATCGTTTTCGTTAAAATCTTCTATAAAATATTGGCGATAGGCATCACTTTTTAAAAAAATATGAGGATCGCTATAATTAATATTTAATTCTTTAACATTAGGTAAAGTTGATTGACTTGATTGAGTTGGCAAATATTTATTCTTAATAAATAAATATAATGTATTATATTGATTATTACTATTAATATAAAATTTAAATATATTTGACATTTATATAAATATAAGAGTATAATTTTATATAAATATGATTGTAAATATTATAGTTGCCTATTGTAAAAATAATGGAATTGGCAAAGACAATATGCTATTATGGAATATTAAAGAAGATATGGCAAAATTTAAAAGATTAACTACTGGAAATAAAAATAATGCTATTGTTATGGGGCGAAAAACATATGAAAGTTTAAATAATGTAAATGGATTAGCAAATAGAGATAATTTAATTTTGTCTAAATCTCTCCATATTGATAAAATAAATACTACAAATATTATTAAAACATTTGAAAGTTTACAAAATCTAGAAACTTTTGTAAAGTCAAAAAATTATGATGAAGTATGGATTATTGGTGGAGAAGAAATATACAAATTGTTTTTAACTAACCACAGTAATAAAAATACTATTTTTGCTATTAATGAAATAATTATTACTTATCTAGAAAAAGAGTTTGAGTGTAATAGTTATTTTCCTAATTTGGAAGACTATACAAAAATTTATAATTTATATTTTTATAGTAAAAACATGATTAAAATTAAAGATACAAGCATTAATTATAATATTTATGACATTGTATATAAATTTTTATAACTATTAAAATAATTTATTAAAATAATTTATTAAAATAATTTATTAAAATAATTTATTAAAATAATTTATTAAAATAATTATTTTACATCATAATAAGGATTGTCGCTTATATTCATACCACAATAACGAGCCGGTTCTTTTTTATAATCAACTGGATTATAAATATTTATTTCTTTTGCCTCTGTAATCATAAATTTAAAATTATTCCAAAATTCATCATTATGACCTATTGATTTTGTAGCAATGTGACTAACTTCATGTAAAGCAACATACATTAATGTATTCATATCAATTAAGCGTCCTTTGCTATTTTTTTCAGTATCCAAACAAAATGCCAATTTTTCACCTTTATTTTCGCTATATGCAGTAAATTCACTAGTAGGCAAAGTTTCATATATTTTCTTTGGATTGTAACCTTTTACTAGTCGTCGAACATTTTCTTTATCAGGATATTTTTTTGATAAATGATTTACTAATTTATTTAAATTATTGTTTACGTGTGCCAATCTATCGGCTGCCAATTCTAATTTGTTTCTATCGCGAACACAATATTTATTACCATTTACATCTGATATAATACATCTTAAATTAAAACTATCACTATTAAAATATAATTTTGAAGCAACTATTACAATAAATATGACAATAACAATATTAAAAATGTTATTATTAAATAATGTGTTCATTAATATTAAATTTTATAATAAAATTTACAAAATTTAATAAATGTATGAACTTTTACGAAGTATTAAACTATTATCTAAGAGCCAATTTCTAATGTTTTTCTAAATTGGTCTCCTTCAATAGTAGAAATATTCCAAGGGCAATTTGTATTCATTCTTGGATTTGGGGGTTCTGATCTTAATTGTAAATTGGGGTTTCTTAAACTTGATCCTTGTGTATTAATTCCTGTTAATTGTGTAGGATTTAATAAACTTACATTTCTTAAATCGGCATTTCCTACAGGATTCATATTTGCCCACGAATTATTTGTATCATTTGGTAATAAATCAGATGGATTAGATGCTTGTCTACTCATTACATTGCTATCAGATGAAACAGCAGGAACATTATTTTGTTGTCCATTAAATGATGGCGCAGAACCTTGATTTGGTACAACATCTGAAAATACTAAATTCGATGGTCCAGATGTCATTGGTGATTGATATATATTTTTTTGTTCAGAATAATTAAAGAGGGCAAAACCAACAACTACTAAAGTAATAATTCCTAAAATGTATTCCGGTTTAATTCCTTTTGGAAACTTCTTCATAACACTCATTTTATATAAAATAAACAATAAAAAATTTTCAATAATATTTAATTAATTTAATATTAATATTAACATTAACATTAAATAAAAAATTAAAAATTATTTTAATATTAGTATTAAAATTATTTTAATAGAAAAAATAATACTAATTAAGATTTAATAATTCATTTTCTTCGTCGCTCGATGAATCATCAAGAATAGTATTTAAATTATATTTCACTTTAATATTTTTTGCTTCTAAAAATGCTTCAATTGCGTTCTTTCTTATTTCTTTTGCCTTTTGCTTGGCTTTTTTATATATTTCTAAATATATTGTTTCATGTGTTTTTAATTCAATCGGTTCCGTATTTTCAGCAATAGTATCTAAATTATTTAATTCAATAGAACCATCATTATTACATTCAATTGTTTCTAAACTATTAATTAAATATTTGAAAGAATTATTTTCACTATTACTATTGGAATTTTCTTTTACGTCATTTGTTATTATTTTTTCAGATGTCTCTAAATACTCTAGATTATTTTTTTCTAACTTAGTTTCTTTTGTTTCAATGTCTTCATTGTCTTCTTTTGTTTCAATGTCTTCAATGTCTTCATTGTCTTCTTTTGTTTCAATGTCTTCAATATCTTCGTTGGTTTCAATTGTTTCAATGTCTTCTTTTGTTTCATTGTCTTCTTTTGTTTTATTATTTGTTTTACTGAAATTCATTTCTTCTTTATTTAATTTAATTAGTATTTGATTTTCAAAGCAATCAGACGGATATAAAACCATAAATTGCACTAAAACAACATCAATAATAAAAGTCGATTTTGAAAATTTTATACCATTTATATTTAGTAATGGTATTAACTCATTATTTACATCATAATCTGTTAAACTTAATTTTTTTTCATTTTCATCGTATACAATAAGTTTGTCTTGTTTTATATTTGCTTTAATTAAAAACTTTTTCCCTCCTTTATATGACCTCATAATAGGTGTTATATATTCTTGTATATCCTCATTTGTTATATTATCGGAATCATAAAACCATAGCGCTTTATTTTTACATATTTCTTGAACACAAAATTCTTCTAAATTTTCAAAAAATTCGGCAACTAATTTTTCATTACTATTAAATTCTAGTTCGCAAAAACATTTATTATTTGAATTAATAATTCCATGCTTTGTTTTACATTTAGGAAGTTTAATATAAAAATTTTTGTTACTATTATTATTATATATTTTGCTAAAATAATTGTTTGCGTTTATTAAAGATGGATTTTCTACTTTTAAATTATTAAAAGCAAAATTTTCTGTAACATTATAAATTAGAGAACTCATCTATTAATTTATATTTAGCGTTAGAAAAATGAATTAAATTTTCCACGCATATTTTAATATAAAATATTAAAATAATTAATAATTAATAATTAATTATGGTATCTAAAAATACATTAGCCGATTATTGTATTAATTTTCTTAAAGCTGAAGAAACAAAAAAAGAATTACAAAATATATTAAACCCTATTTTAGAATATTTTTTGAGAGAAATACATATATATTTATGTTTTTTTTTATTTTTTATATTTACAAGTTTTATTTTACATTTAGGAGTTTTAATTTTATTAATTCAATATAACAATAAATTAAAAAAACAAGCAGTTTCTAAATAATTATAATTTTTAGTAATATATACTTTAGAATTATTTTAATATTTATTTTTAAATATTAAAGTAATTATTATTTTTTTTCTTTTTACAATATATAAAAAGATGTCAGAGTTAGGAATGTTCTCGATGGGCGGAAACAAACAAAATGCTTTTCAACAACACCAACAAAATGAAGATGTAGAAATGAGCGGTGGTCGCAGAAGAAGAAGAAGATCGCGCACAAGAAAAGGAGGAAGAGGAAGAAGAGGAAGAGGCGGTTATTTAACAGATGTTGCCGTAGCTGCCGGCTTACTTGGTGCCACTCAGTTAGCCAAAGGAAGATATGGTTACAATGGTCCAAGAAGATATGGTTACGGTAGTTCAACAAGAAGAAGAAGTTCAAGAAGATCGAGAAGTTAAATTGTGACTTCTATTAGAAATATTAATTTATTATATTTTTTTAAATAAAAATTATAATAAATATAATTAAATACAAATTACTTAGTTATAATAACTGAGTTAAAATAAGTATGAATATTGAAGATAATATAAAAAATTGGGTAGTTTTAGACAATTTACATAAAAAATTAAATAGTCAAGTTGCCAAAGTAAGAGATGAAAAAAACGAATTAACAAAAAATATTATTACGTATTATGATTTAAAAAATACTAAGTATCCAAATATAAATATTAGCGATGGAAAATTAAGTTTTGTTGAGCAAAAAATAGCAAATCCTCTAAGTCTTAAATTTTTGGAACAATGTTTTGAAGAATTTTTTGAAAATTATGATTCGAATTCAATAAAAGAAGAGCTTATGCAATTTATTAAATCAAAGAGAACACATAATATTAATACAAATATTAAACGTGTTTACAATACTAACTCATAATAACTCATAATAACTCATAAACATTTAAATAGTGATTTAAAGTATTACTATTTAAATCTTTAATAAATATATATAAAAAGATAATATAATGTTGAAATTTTTAGATGATTTAGATAAAAAAAATAAACAACTTACTAATTTAGCATTATTACCTGGTTTTAATTTTGAAGATACAAATATTTCTTCAAAAAGACATAATAAATATAATGACGCCAATTTTAATTTAGATTGCTTTACAGATAAAAATGTAATATGTGATAAAACTTTTGTTAAATTTTATAAAGTGATTGATAGTGTTGAGAGAAAACAAACAAAACGAAGACGCGCGAGAGATAAAAAATTAACACGAAGAAAATAATACTTATTCAACTTTAAACCAACTATTATTATTAAATGGACTTATTAATATATTACTTATTCTATCTTTCCAATATTTGACACGTTCTTCAAATAATAGTTCTTTAAGTGTTTTTGGATATAAATCTTTATTTAAATATTCTTTTTCTAATTCACTTTGTTTTGGTTTCACTCCGTAACAATTAGCACCTAATTTTGTATGGGGATTTGGAACATAACCACCATTTATACCTGGTAATCCACAATCATATTTATGACCCTCTTTTTCTTGTAATTTTGTCCAATCACTTTGACTTGTAGGATAAAGTCCTAATTGGTCTTTTGTCCACCCATAACTACACCAACTTGCTCCTTTTTTATTAGCATCATTTACTTGATTATAACTGGCAAGTTCTCCATCAAATGCTTTACAAACTGCTTTAGCATCGTGATATGTGAACCTGTTTCCTGGAACATGATATGCTTCGTTATGATCAATTTGAACCACTGGTTCATTTGTCGTCGCTGTTTTTATATTAATTTCTGGTTCTGGTGAAAAAATATTTTTAACTTCTGTTATAACATCAATATTGAAAAAATAAGATAAACCATTTACAAAAATTAAGAGTATAAATAATCCCCATAGTAAAGCTTCAAATATTACAAATGTGCCAGATGGCTCATCCGAATCATCATCCCAAGATTTTCCTAAAAATGAAAATAAAATATAATAAATAATAATAATAATAATTAGCACTACTAATACAAAAGGATTAGTGCCTAAATTATTTAAATTATCATAAAAATCTTGTGTTATATTATTAAATAATGACATAATATTATATATAAATAATATAATATTATTAGACTTCTTAATCAAAAACAAAAACAAATATGAAACAAAATTTTTCTATAATAATTTTCTATAAAAATAACAATAACCTTTTGGAGTTATTAACTGTGATTCATTAATTTCATTAACATTTGTATCATTAAAATCATACCATTTTTGATTAGAATTTTTAACATAAGCAGTATAGTGACCACCTAAACATTCGCCGTGATGATTACATATTCCAAATAATTCATATATATATTTGTCTTTGTTATAACCTACAACATATTTACTTAAATCAAGACCTAATAAAGGTGTTCTAATTATGTTATTTAATTTTTTATTAGCATTATTAAATCTTTTAAAATCTACTATTAATATATTTGGTAAACTCCAGAATTTAATACACTTATTAACATTTTCTTTACAATTTGTGGTTTCATTGAACCAAGCATTTTCACCTTCTAAAAATTCTGGTTGCGTATATAAATCAAAACAATCATATATGCTAAATTCTTGATTGTTAGAAGAACCATGTGGAATAGGTAAATTGATTATGCTAAATGGTTCTGGTGTAATACTTAAAATTTCTTTAGGATCAGTAGAGCTATTTGAAATAATTAATGACACGTGTATTCCAAAAAATAAATCTATTATTTCTGAATAACTATCAGAATACATAGTTTTAATCATTGTATAGCATTTTTTTGCCAACTCATCTATGTTATTTTCTGAGTTGCCATTTATTGTAATAGATACTTTTCTCTCTAACGCCTCGTGAAAACAATCAAATAAAAAAATTAAAAATTCAGGTAAATCATTTTGGGCATACCCTGAAAATAATTCTCGATCTTTAATAGTTGCTATATGTTGAATAGCATTTAAAAATCTATTTGGACTAATCACGCAATTTTTAGACCACATTAAATCTTTAAGACTTGTCCATTCTTGTAAAATTAAATTTTTGTTATTAATATTAGTATTAGTATTTGTATTTATAATATTAACAATTTCATGTAGTTCATAACTATGTGATAAAATTTGTAAGCAAGAATTTATATAACAAGTATTTCCTAAATTACACAATCCAGATAATCCTTTATTATTATATTTATTTAATAAATCATTTGATAGCAAATATTTATAATCAATATGTGACATATTAAATATACTAAATTATTTATGACACTATATTTAAATGTATTAATATTAATATATTTAAATGTATTAAAATATTAGTATTATATTATTATAATATTATGAATAATATAGATTTTAACACCAATAATTTTAATGCCAATGAAATACTTTTATATAATATTTTGCTTAGCACAAATAATTACATTAATTCTTCTAATAATACTATTAACTATTTAAATAATAGTATATATTATTTGAATAATAGTATTAACCACTTAAATACTAATGCCAATAACTCATTGCTTTTATTATTAAACAATTATAATTGTTATAACAATTATTTGAATGCGAATAATGCGAATAATGCTAGTAATGCTAATAGCAATTCTCCAAATGCTTATTTATTAAATTATACTTTGGAAGATTTTGAAAATTTATCAAATGTAAATATGCGTGCTCTTGTTAAAATAAGCACAGCAAAAATAAATTATTGTTTTATTGCTGTTCCATTAAATGATACTTGCCCAATAACACAAGAAGAATTTACAAATAATGATGAAGTAACAATAATAAAAAATTGTGGTCATATATTCAAGACAAGCGCAATTAACAATTGGTTATTTGAACACCAAACATGTCCTGTATGTAGACATAATATTTTAACAAATTCTAATATTATTAGCTACATAAATCCGCATAATAATAAAAGATTATTTTTATATAGTAATGAGTTTAGATTTTATTTGGCTCTACATATTGAAAGTTTATTAACAAATAGAGATATATCAGAAAATGAAGATTCAGACTTTATTAATAATACTAATAATACTAATAATACTAATAATACTAATAATAATAATAATAATAATAATAGAAGCGAACAAAATAGTTATGAATTTGGACTATTTTTACGCTAATAATGCTATTTATACTGACACACTCATCGGTATTATTAAAGGAATAATATAACTAGTATTTATAATTTTCAAAAGTTCTACTCTAATTTGTCTACTTATTTTCCATTTTTTACTTCTATAACACATTATATTTTTTTTAGCTTCACTATATAGCGCTGGTGTTTCTTTGAGTGATTGTTGTAATTCTCTCAACTTCTGTGTTTCGATCTTATAATTTTCTTCTAAAGCTTTAATTTTATCAAATTGCTTACGTGTTTCCAGACATCTTTTAATAGTATCGTTTTTTTTCAAATAAACGTATTTTTTTATATCTGCTAACATTTGTTTTTCATATATTGTAGTAAAATATTTGCCTCTTACATTACGTAAAGTATCATTATTAGTATTATTAATACCTTTATTTCCGCAATACGGACAACGCGAATCTCCGTTTCTAAACCAACTAACTAAACAATGGGTATGATAAGTATGATTACATTCAGGTAAAGTATAACATTGACTACATTGTAATTCATCTCTACATATCATACATTCTTCATTTGTATTATTTATACTAATGTTAAGAATATTGATGGCATTTGTTAAAGTCTCCATATTAAATATAATACTATAAGTAGTAGTTAAATTTTTAAATAATATTTTATATTTATTATAAAGTTATAAAATTATAAAATATTATACGTTGTTTGAAAGTATATATTTCTTATCTACGTCCTACTAATACAACGCTAAATGGACTCCAATAAGGCAAAACTATAGGTTTTTGATTTAATATACTTAAAATCTTTGGAGAAACGCATTTTTTATCTACAACAACTTCATAGGTATAATCTTCAAACCATGAATTTGCCATATAGTAATTTCCTTTAAATCCACTCTTTTCTCCCCACGAATTTTCTACCAAAAATCCATTTGTTTTTGAATTCTCAAAATTATAGCCTTTTATAACTACCGCATGACTTGGACCGCTTTGTCTATAATTTAGAGCATCACATTTTTTCATAGTATTAGTAAAACCAAATACATTTTCGTAATCAAATCCATCTTTGTCTAAAAACCCATCTTTTAATGAAATATATTTATCAAAATCTACTCCTGTCCACACTGCTTCTTCATTATCTATTGAATTTTTTACAGCATCAATCATTATATTAATTGGAACATTTATAAAATTCTGCTCACTATTTCCAATTATATTAAAAGTCATTTCCACATTATATAATTTATAAAAAGGGACTTGCTTACAAGGATAATTAATTAAACATATTTTATCTCTGGCATTATATGGCACGTATTTTTTATAAAAATCTAATGGAGTAACATTTGCTATAACTTTGGCTTTTAAAGATTGACTTTTCTCTTTTTTCTCATTTTTCTCATAATATTCCCAAGTTATTATGCTAGGTGGTTCACCTAAAAATAAAACCAATATTTTGTAACATTCAGACAACATTTCATCCAATAACTTTTGCTTATTTTTTGCCAACTCATTTTTAGATGTTGTTTTTATTTTATGAGCACATTTTCGTAAATAATCATCATAAAATGTTTCTAATTCACTTGAATTTGAACTATGAAAATCTTCATCCATATTTGATTTGGGTATTATTCCATATTTTTCAATTAAATTTACAAAAACATTCCAATGACCGCCATCATCTGTTAAATTTTGTAACATATGTACTACTTTTATTGTATCGGTATTATAATTTAATGTTTCTAAATCGACAGAATAATTTTCCAATATAAAATTTAAATAATAATTGGCTTTTTCTAATTTGTCATAAAAAAATAAATAATTTTGAGAAAATTCAAAACTAGGTAACAAATTGTATTTTTGTATCATTTTAAAACGTATTATGTTTAAAAAGGCAAATAACCAGCAACGACCACTATTTTGTTGGTCTGTTATAGCAGATTCGACATTTATAACTTTTTTAAATACTTGTTTTTTATTTTGTTGATAATCACTTTTAAGTACTAAATTTTTGAAATGCGATTTAGTATTTACATTTTTAAGAACTTTGTTTGTTTTTTGCTTATTAAAATTATGAGAGTAAGCTTTTAAATTTTTATATGTTATATTATTGACCATACTATTATACTAATTATATTATAGTGATAATATAATTGTAGCTTAAAAATAATTGTTTCTAAAAAAAATAATTTGTAATAATACTAATAATACTAATTCTAATAATACTAATTCTAATAAGTGTTATTAGTTTAGTTTATTTACATTCTTTTAAATATTTATCAAATAATAAACACTTAACCTCTTTACATTTTAATTCTTCTACTTTTTTATCATATTTTTCTGGGTCATTCCATTTTTCGCGTAATTTTGCTAATTCATTATGCCAAGATTGTAATGTTATTCCGCGTTTTTTTTTAAATTCGTTCATATTTTCTAAATTTAGAGCAAATAATTGTAATAATGGTTTCATTATTTGATTACTAATATAATGGTTATAATCAAGTTCGAGTTTATTTTGTTTAATAAAGTCAGGTGTTTCTATTTTTTCCCCTTGAAGTGCTTTTTTATTAGTATTTTTTATATAAGCATAATAAATCCGGTCACCGGATGCTGGTTTATTTCCTGAATCTCGTAATCCAATACGCTCTGCCAATACTTTATGAGCAATTTGTTTTGGATTTTTATAATACCCTCGCAATGATTTAGTTACTAATAATTTATCTATGGCGTAATTTCCAGTTATTAATTTTTCTATACACTCATTTAAGAACTTGATGGATTTAACCATACTTTTTTCTTGCATAATAATATTTACAATACCTCCATAAATATCTTTTACAATAGGCGCATTGTCTCTGCGCTTCAATACTATACCCATATACTTCATTTTGCCTTTGTCCGGATTATTTTCATATAATATACCAACATAGCGTTTTTTAGATAATAATATCCATGGATAAAATGTTTTTTCATATTCTAAATCGTGAGGTTTTTTCAAGAAGGAACTTGCCAATTCTCCTGCTTGTTTGGCTAATTCAATAGTATATATTAGTGCTTGTTTATTTAATATTTTTTCGTTTGTTTCTGGATTGCGTAAATTAAATTTGAAAAACACAGAATCTGTATCGCCGTATACACACTCTGCTTTCGCTTTTACAGACAAACCATCAGAAACTTTAATAACTATGTCATTATAGCACTCTTCGATAATAGCTCGTCCATAAAATAATAATTTACGACCAATTGCGGTTGTTGAAGCAGCTACATCTGCCTCATAAAAAGCACTGGTTATTGCGCCCATTTGGCCATATAGCGAATTTGCCGTTACTTTAATACTTAACTGGCGCTTATCTAATACGTTTTTCATAAAGTCATCTGTTTCTGATAAAATAAGTTTTCGTGTTGCTTTTCGTGCGGCAAGTAATTCTTCTAAAATTGAAGGCATAATTGCTTTGCCTTCTGGAAATTGCGCAAACCTACAAATTTTATAACCATTGATTACTTTTTTTGCCGCAGCTTTTGGTGTAAGTCTTTTATATTGATAAGTATCATATTTTACATCTACATAATTATAACCCAAATCGTATAAATTATCATATTTAAAATTACCGTGCTCATCTTTTATTCCGGTTTCTTTAATAAGAGTATTGCTTAAATCATATTCCTTAGTCCATACTTTGCTATCGTGTGATAAATTTTCAGATATAATAGAAGATGGATACAGAGAACTATAATCTACACAAGCAACAGGATCTTCTAAATATATTCCTGTTTTTGGTGTAAAAACATGAGCACCTTCATAACCACCTCCAGTTTTCTGTTTTTTGACTACTGGCATCAATGTATTTTTTTCGCCGCATTTTTTAGAAATATAACTCTGTAATTTAATTCCTTGACCTCGCACT
>Ga0208228_1000023_pt1 | contig 20501 bp, 29 predicted proteins | sample LakMenEpi25Jul11_FD_150730 | JGI IMG/M metagenome (GOLD analysis project Ga0208228, IMG submission 150730) | Freshwater microbial communities from Lake Mendota, WI - 25JUL2011 deep hole epilimnion (SPAdes) | ecosystem: Environmental > Aquatic > Freshwater > Lake > Epilimnion/Euphotic zone ...
ATAATTTGTATATAATTTATGAGTTGTTTTTATTCTCTAGGATATAGTTTATTTACTCTTTGAACTTCACTTAATCTATAATGAGCATAACCAATTAAAGATAATAAATAATATAGTGGAACATTATGTAAAAGTTCTGTTATTTTAGTTTTATCTAGTTTTTTATTTTTATACATTGTATTATCTAATTCATTTTTTAATTTTATACCTTCTTTATCATTATTTTTCTCCATTGTAATAGTATAACCTAAAAGTTTAGGTAAATCATTATTTATAAAACCTAAAGGTTCGTCTGGATGAGCATCATACATTTCATTGGGAATAATATTATAAAGTGTAAAAATTTGTTCTATTGCTCTGTTTCTATCTATATCTTCCTCACAACATATATCTATATTTTTACATAGATATTTATGAATTCTTTTTTTGAGTGTTTTACTGGTTCGTTTAACTCGTTTGGCAGTGGGCATATATAGTATAAGTTTATTTTATTCTATTTTTATTTTATTCTATTTTTGCTGTTTATATACTTAATTTGGTCATTATTAATTTTTGATTATGCAAAACTTTTTCCATTTGTTTATTTAAAAAATCTAACTTAATATTTAGATTTAAATTGAGTTCGCTATTATTTTCGTTAGCTACAAATTTTTTAAGATTACTATTTTCTCTAGTAAGTTCTCTTGTATTTTCTGTTGTAGTTGAAAAACTATTTATTAAATCTTCCATATTTAAAATTTTAGTTTTATTAGTAAAACTAATTTCTTTTTCTAACATATTTGTATTTTCCTCATTTATTAAAGGTAAAGGGGGATCAAATTTATCTAAGTCTACTAGTTCTAATTGATTTTGATTTGTATTTGTATTTGTATTTGTATTTGTATTTTGAATACCAATACTAGGCACAGGCACATCATTATTTCTCTCTCTTTGTATTCTCTCAAGTAGTTCGTTCATGCTATCATTTTCTAATGGACTATCTTTTGTTTCACTAAAATCGATTGCTTCAGGAATTTTTTTAGTAATTAAATTACTAAAAGACACTTTTTTCTCTAGCAACTCTTTTTCAAATTCTTCTGATTTCTCATTTTTATAAATATCTTTTATATCTAGTGGTTTTAATAATGATTTTTTTAAACTATTAATATCTAACATAATATTTTGTAAAATAATTTTGTTTAATTGTATAACAATATTTTTAGAATCACCAGTTTTATAATTACTAATAAAGATTTCTTTATTTTCATTAAAAGTTTTAGTTATATTACTTTCAAAAATCGCTTTTACATTTGAAAACTTTGACTCTGGAATATTAACAAACGCTCTATTGCTAGACAATATATTCCATAAAAGTTCTTTATTTTGTTCGCTCAATAATATATTAGACATAATACAATCTTTATAGTATTTAAGCACATTAGTTTTAACTTAATTTAAACCTAAAATAATTATTTTAACTTTAAATAATTAAAATAATTTACAATGTGTCTTTTTTAAATCACAAGTTACAAAAATGTATAAAGTTAATATTATCAATGTTAATAGCGATGTACTAATTATAATATTTGCAATAATAAATTTTATTGATGTTAGTCTAGTTTCCTCACTAGTTACTTCGGATGTATTATTTGGTTCTTGCGTTAAAGACTTCCTACATACAATACATGTATTATTTTTTATTAACCATTGACTATAACATTTACTATGAACATAATAAACTCCGCAATGAGTTATTGCGTTTAAATTATTAGACTCTTCCAAGCATATTAAACAATTTTGCATCTTATTTATATATGTTTATATATATATATGTTTATAAATATATATATAAACATATTTATATTTATAGTATAAATCAATTTTTTATATTATCATATATTAGTTAAAGTATGTTTGTTTTATTATTACTTATTCAAACATTATTTTCGTATATTGTGCCAACATACAATCCCAAAACACAAGTTCATTTACATTTAGAAAAATTTAACAATGAATTCAATTTGTATCATATTGGCATTAGTTTTAAAAGTGATGATACTATTTTAAGATATGATTACAGACCCTTTTGCGACCCAACAAAATGCGAATATAAAACAATTAATAATATTGGTGTTTCTAGTACTAGTGCAACTAATGTTATTAATAATGAAGTAAGATTGATTGATAAAATATACAAATTTTATATTCCAGAAACTTTGGCCAATAAAACTATATATTGGGGTGAAACTAGCAAAACATTGGACGAAGTTGTTGAATTTGAAAAAACTCTACAAAAAAAATATATATTGGGTATTAATGATTGTCGTCATTATGTTAATCGTTTTTCACGTTGGGCACTAAATAAACGCACTCCTATATGGAAATTAGATAAATTATGGAATCAATCATTTTGAAAAATAAGTATCTAATGTTCTTCGAATTAATCGCTTTGGCGGAGGTTCACCATTTATATATGCGTTTATATACCTATCAAAAGTAATAAAATTTAAAAGCATAAGAATAAACACAACTACTATAAATAATATATTAAACTTTTTGTTTTTAACAAACCCCATATATAGTATAAAATTATAATTATTATTATTATTATTATTATAATTATAATTATATATAGTAATCTACTTTTTACTTATTCCTAAAAAACTTCTTCCAATTTTGCTTGTAACAAACATTCCAATTCCAGAAGCTATTTGAAAATAAAATATATCAGTTTTCTTGGTACAGCAAAGTAAATAGCCAGATAAAATAACAAAGACTAAGAAAAACATCCAAAACAAACGAGTATAAAAATCCATATTATATATATAATAAAATAATATAAAATATTTGTTGATATATAATGCGAAAAACAAAAAAAAATAGAAAACGCACCACTTTAACTAAAAGAAGACGTAAATTATATTCAAAAAGAAAAGGACGGGGAATTGGTGCTTCAAAAATTAGTGCTTGCTTGCCAACTACAAGAGTAGATACAGCCTTTAACAACAGAGGATTTAGTATTGGCTGTTATGATTTTCAAGACAAGGCCAAACAAGAATATAAACGGCATTTAAAATTGGCACTAGCTATTAATAAAGACTTGCTTGCACTACTAGATAAAGGATTAACAAATTTAAAAAAATTAAAAAGAAATGCTAGCCGAAATATTAGAGGAAATGCTAGCCAGACTGCTGAGTATACAAAAGATAGAAAATATACTCAATTTGCTTATGATTATAATATTATGTTGTTAAATAAAATGACTTCACAACCAGATATAGATTATGATGGACTTCTTAAAGCTATGAACGCAAATCCAGACTGGGAGCTAGGAAGAATGGCACCAAAACGCGAAATATGGGAACGCGATTTTGCTTAAAACTTTTAGAATAAATATTTATATAACTTAATATATATTTAGTGATTTTTTATTTTTATTTTTATTTTTATATTATTTTAATATATAAACAAATGCCAAGTTTTGGACTCAAGAGGAGAGGGAAGAGAAGGCGTGCGGCAGCAGCAGCAGAGGAAGAGCGTCTTTCGCGTTCGAGCTCGAGTTCAGATGATGACACACCTAAGCGCGAAAAAAGCAAAGAAACCATTCGCCACACAGTAAATCCGTATAGTCAAGCCAGCACTACTGGTCAGTCATGGAGTGAAAGAATATTTGGCAAAGGATTTAAGACTAAAGCTAGAAGAAATAAAGGTTCAAAAAAAAGACGCGGTCGCGGCAAAAAAACAGCAAGACGTAATCGTAGACATTAAATTATAATCGATATATTTATTTAAAAATTGATTTATTATTATACTAGCTTTGTTTATAGTATAATAATATGGAGTTATCAAAATTAACTAAGACAGAACTTCTAATAAAATGCGAAGAACTTGGAATTAAAAAATGTAAATCTAAAAGTAAAGATAATTTAGTTAAATTAATTGAAAGTTTATCTAATGAAAATAGTGAAGCATCAGTTAGCGAAGCATCCGTTAGTAATAATGTTGTTGCTACAACTACAAATGATCCTAGTATAACTATTGAAAATATGTGCGGACTAGAATACTTAAAAACATTAGACCCCAACTCTATTGATTTAATATTAACAGACCCACCATATATTATATCTAAAACAAGTGGACTAGATAAACATTATAACAATGTTAAATATAATGAAGAAAACAATATTAATGAAGTTAAGTCAGAAGAACAATGGATTAACTATAAACAGCAAAATGCTATTGAAGATGATTCACAAAAAGACAATTATATAAAATATGGTTCGCTATATGGAAAAAAATATTGTATTAAAACTGATTATGGAAATTGGGATAGTGATTTTACTTTGACTATTTTAGAAAAATTCATTGAACATTATTATAAAGTATTAAAAAAAGGAGGCACATTAATTATGTTCTTTGACTTATGGAAAATCACAAACCTAAAGGATTTGCTAGAAAAATATAATTTCAAACAAATTAGATTTATTGAATGGATTAAAACTAATCCGCAACCAAGAAATAGTAAAGTAAATTATTTAACAAATTGTAGAGAGATTGCGCTATTAGGCGTTAAAGATGGTTGTCCAACATTTAATAGTGCGTATGACAACGGAATATATTATTATCCATTACAAGGCGGAAAAAATAGGTTTCATCCTACACAAAAAAGTTTGGCACTATTTGAAGAACTCATAAAAAAACATTCGAATGAAGGCGATATAGTATTAGATACATTTTTGGGATCAGGAACTACTGCCCTTGCGTGTAAAAACACTAAACGCAATTTTAAAGGATGTGAACTTGATAAAGCATATTATGATAAAATAGTACCACTTTTATAATTATAAATTATAATCAATATAATTATAATGATTACAAATTGTTAATAATAAAATGCTTTTCAAACATACTAAGAAATTTTTCAAAACACCAACGAAATTTAATACAATCACGTTTATTATGAACTTGAAATTCACCAATAGTTATTCCATCTATGCTAATAGAAGAACTTTCATTCCATAATTTATTTTTTACATTATGACTAAATTTAATAGCATAATTTGACCAATTTATATGCTCTTTTAAAACTATAAACGCCAATAAATTTTTATGTTTATTGTAATAAAGTATGGGACAATCAAATGTATGCGCACTATAGACTTGTAATAAATTAGCAATATTATTTATAATATAAAATTTTATTTGCTCTAAACTAGTAGTTGGATCTAGTGCGAAAAATTCACAAAATTTCTTGCGCGAGGGTTGCCCTATAACTTGTGGACAGACTTTACCATCTTTTTTGGTTGTTTTAGCACTTAGATGGATGTTTTTGTCATCTATACATTCAAAATCATATTTGCTTCCGCGACTAGCACAATGTTTAATAGCATAAGGAAACACATTTTTTAGATTAATAAGTTTATTTTTGAGAGAATGTGCCTCGTCTAAACTATATTTGTAATTTCCGTCATAAGGTGTGTCATAATATAAACATAACGCCATTTCAAATATTTTACCTAAATCTTCAGTAAGCACTTTTTTGGTTGTTGTCATAATTGATTATATAGGTTAATAGTATTATTATAGTAATATTTATACTATATTCAATTTTAAATATACATACCATTTATTATGAAAAAAATTGATTTATTATTATACTAATTCATAGTTAGTATAGTAATAAACACAATGCCTTTTACAAAAGCAACCAAGTTTTTATATAGCAAAACACTATTTAATATGTTATTTTTAAATGAAGTGGGGCCTCTTGGACGATGGAGTCAAGAACGATGTGCTATTAAATTAAACAAAAAAATAGATTTAGCAAATGAAGACAATTGTGGTCCTTGTGGAGAATATATATTAACTAAATTAGATTTGACAAAGACAAATAATACTAAAATTTCTAGTATTAGTCCATATTTAATTGCCGAACACGAAGAACAAGAGCAAGCAAAAAATTAATCATTAAATTGTGAACCTAATTTTATATGCGCCTCATTATAATATTTTTTCCTATATTCTCTCATAGTTTCATCTTTAATACGTGTTGTTTTAAAATAATTATACGTTTTATTTTCTTGTAATAATTCTATTATAAAATATAACGCATACATCCCACATTGTCCATCACCAAATTGATGTGTGAAACCTTCATTATTATCGGCTACTAATTTAATATTTAAATTATGTGCCTGATTTACTATTCTCTCAATTAAAACTTTGATTTGTTTTGGTGTTTTAGTTCCATTGCTATCAAAGAAAAAAATAAATTTTTTAGTTAAATCTAAAAATAATGCTATCCAATGTTGTCCTGGTTTATTATGGGGGTCAGTATTAAATATGACGCCTATTTTACTAATTTTATTTTTTATATGTTCCTCTAAATTAAAATTACATAATTGCTCCCATACACAAGTCGAAAACAACTCTTTGGAGTCAAAATCTATTGGCGATGGTCCTATAAACTTAAAATTCTTATTTGATTTTTCATATTGCTTCATTATTTTTATTATATCAACACTAGACAACCATGTATTTGGTTTTGTAGACCATCTTTCCGGAGAGAAAGGTTTAAATATTTCTTTTACTAACAATTCACTATTATTAACTTTATTTAATGGAGTATTTTTTAACCAACATAATTCATCATAACATTGTTTGTTTAATTTGTTTTTAAAATATTCCCATATTTCTTTGCTATTATTTGTCACTATTTTATCACTGTTATTAGCATTCCATACATTTTTAAACAATTGTAAATTGCTCCTTGAATAGCAAGTAAAATCTTTTAACTCTTGGTCTATATTTTTGCTTTGATATGGAGAACATTTTAGTTTATTAAATTGTTTATTATATTGTTTATTATATTGTTTATTATATTTACGAGTTGTTCTTTGTTTATGTCTATGTAAACGCATTTTAAATGGCGATTTTTTTGTTTTTGTAAAATTTTTATATATGTTATTTTTAACATTAATCATAATAATTAAAGTTTTGCTAATTAATATATAATTATAAAAAAATTATTCCCTTTTTTGTGGAAGTATTTTTTTATTATATTTGTTTGATTTTCTGACAACAAATAAATCTAAATTTTGTATTTTTTTTGAAGTTTCATTTTGTGGACACATACAATTAATAGTTTCGGCAGTTATATTAAAATCACCGAGGCTTTGATTATTTACACTACTATTTGAGTATTCTTTTAGTTCATCTTTTATCATATTTTTCATTTTTTTTTCTTTTAAATGTAGTATTAAGTTTAAAACATATAATAAATAATACATTTTGTATTTTTCATTTATGTTAGTATTAGTATTGTTATTAGCATCACTATTAGTAGCCAATAGTTTTTCTAAAGTAGAAGTATTATATTTTAAAATTTGCTCTTTATATAAATTAATGTTGTCTTCTAAATTATCAAAGATTTCTTTTAATAAACTATTATTGCTCAATAAATTTTCTAACTTATTTGTTTTAGCATATTGAACTTGGTTTGTTAAATACAACAAGTCTATATTGTTTATAAATGATTCAATAGGTTTCACCTCTTTAACCTCTTTAACTTCTTTAACTTCTTTAACCTCTTTAACTTCTTTAACTTCTTTAACTTCTTTAACTTCTTTGGGTTCTTTTTGCTCTAAATCAATACTTACTACATTCATTTGTTTTGACTTTTTAATTTTATTATTTTTATTATTTTGTTTCATAACTATGTATTATAATAAATTTTATTTTAAATCTTTTAATTGAACTCGTGTTGAGTTATAAAATATTTCATTTCCAATTGAACTTGATATATTTGGATTAAAATCATTAAAACTTTCTTCTTTAAATAATAAATGTGCGTCTAAATTAGCATTGTGTGTTGAAAAAGTAATATTATTTTCATATAAATCACTAGAACTATTTGGAACATAGGCAACTTGGTCTGCTTTTTGTAAGGCAAAAAATTGGTTTCTTAAAGTAGATTCCTTGTCAACATTTGTAGCAAAACCGCAAAAATGTGGTTTTCTAGTTCCTGGAAAAAATGTGCTATTTACATTATATACTTCGCTATTGTCTATAGGCACCGATGATTCTATTTGATGATTATATGTAGGCATTAAAGTATATTTTGTATTTACTGGTCTAAATGAAAAATTCATTGCTAAATTATTTGATGGAAAATTTCTATTTGCTATTGTTTTATTTATAATATTATGTTGTTCAAAATTATGTAAAGTTACATTATATAAATCATTAGCTGTTGACATTTATATTATAAATACTATATAAATTTATTTAAACAATTATTATAATATAATAGAAATTCACATTGCTTCAAATAAAAAATTATTAATTAAATTTATATACTTTTTTAAACATATAATTTTTAAAACATATTTAGCGCTTACGTTCCTTGATAATATTATAATTATTTAAGTTATATGTTTTGTAATTCTTGATATTATTATTATACATTAATGCTTTTGATAAACTGCGTTTTGTTTCATAGTTCTGCTTCCTAATTTGTAAAAGTTTGTTTTTCTCTTGCATTTTAAAATGATTTAAGTCAAACATATTTGACATTGTCTTATTTGTATTAAGTAAACTGAGCAAAATCAATGCCGAAGTTGCCATTATAATTATAAACTTTTATCAATAAATAATATATAAAAAACTAATCAATTTTTTTTTATTATTTTTACAACAATAAAAAAATTTGGCGTTATTTAACCCACTACGTAGCACACATCCTAAGTAAATATAGTTATTTAAATAATAACTATATTTACATAATAATATGAATATTATCTATTATAAAAGCATTTTGGCGAACAAGCGGTGGCGGTTTTCTATTAACTTGCATATAATAATTAACAACCGAGTTTCTAATGTAGTATATAATGTAAAATAATTTAATACCAAATTTATAATTGTAATTGCTAATCATCATTAATATTTTAATACTATAAAAAATATTTGTTAAAGCAAATCAATTTTTTAAAGCCATCACATTATTTACTTGGAAACAGAAAGACTTGTTGCATCATTATTAAACCAAGTCATTTTAATAGTTGTAATATTAGTTTTTATAATATTATAGGATATACTTAAAGCATATAAACTCATTAATTTATAATATTCTCCATTTTGAATCCAACTAATAACATCATAATAATTACTATAGCGATGCGATATATTTATAATAGCAGGTATAAAATTATGAATTTCTTTAAGTCCAATAGTTTCAAATTCTTTCCAAAACACACTTTTCCCAAATAATTCATAATTATACTTATCTAAAATATATTCGTCCATAGTTTCATAACAATCATTTGGATAATTATATAAATCTAAATAGTTTGTAATATTTTCACTATTCATAACAATAGTTTTAATAGTTTTTTTCATAGCACTTATTAATTCTTCATCTACCATCATATTTATATTATTCTTATAATAATGTTAAATAATTTTTTTATAAGTCAATTTTTTTATAATCTTTTTTCTTGATAAAAAAAATTGATTAGTTAATAAAATAAAATAAAATAAAAATAGTATAACATAACATAACATAAAATGTCAAGTAGATCTAAACCATATACCACAAATCAAGTGTCTTGGAAATCAATATTAGAAAAACATCTAACAATTCCAATGAATCAACGTGAATATTCTTGGGAACAGAAACAAATAAGTAAATTTTTAGATGATATATTTGAAATTTATAAGGAAAATAAATATGTTTTAAAATTGGGTTCAATTATAAATTTAAAACAAGGCAATGTAAATAATATTTATGATGGTCAACAGAGAATATTAACTACAATTTTAATTCTTATTGTAATAGGTTCTTTGGTGCCAACAAAATTAAAAGAAAAAATTACTCAATTATTAGCAGTAGATACAGAAATAGATACATTGACAGAGCAACAAGAAAAAATTAAAGAAACATTCAATGTCACTATAATTCCAACAATTTATTGTATTAATCCATTTGATATGGAAGCATTAATAAAGATTTATAATAATAACATTAAATCACATTTAGAATTTGTATCTAATATAAAAGATTTTGTGTCAGTTGATAATAATGAAAACAAAGATGAAGAAGACGACAAAGAAGAAGATAATAAAGAAGAGGAAAAATATATATGTAAACACTGTAATACAAAAATTATGAGCAAAAATAAATTTATTGAGCATTTAACTAATAAGCACAGCGATATTTATACTAAACCAACTCCAAATACAAAATTATATGCTGCTTATATATTTATTTATAATTATTTTATAAAAAAAAATTATAATGAGCAACAAATCATTGATTTATATAAATTTATTTTATTTGATATTGATATTCAATATTATGATTGTACTGACCCTGAATATGTTAGTAAAATATTTGATTGGGAAAATAATAGAGGTAAGTCAGTAGAAACGTTGGATATAATTAAAAATCCAATTCTGGTCAATATAGAAGATAGCAAAAAGGTCGAAGTATATGAAAAATGGGAGAAATTAAAACATAAAGGTAATAATATATATAAAAAAGATTATGGACAAAAAATATTTGATATAGCAATTTCTTTATATAATAAAGTAATTGTTAGAAAAATTAAGCATGAAGAATTATACAAACCTATTATTGACTGCAAAGATAAAGATACTTGTTATAAAGAAATAAATAAATTTTTCAAAATAGTAGAAAAACTATTTCTAATTATGGATAAAATTAGTATTGATAAATATGGGAGATTAATTAATGATACACCCAAATTTCGTTTAAATTGGGAAGCATATATGTGGTGTTTATTGCCTATATTTTATATAGTTAATACAATCGATAAAGATTTAATTAAATTATTGACTACATGGTATTGTAGAAATATTCAGTTTAAAACTCTAACTTTCAATAGTTTGTGTTATTCTGAAGTGTTTATTAAAATAACAAATGAAGTTATTAAAAATAGTAAATTTGATTATTATAAAGAAATAAACGCCTGCCTAGTAAAAAATAAAAATAGAAAAATTACAGATGAAAGTTATAAACAAGAATTACAGATTATTAATTTAAACTCAACAAATGCTAAATATTTATTATTATTTCTTGAAACATGTATTAATACTGATATACATACGGTTTCATTAGCATATACTCTTGAACATATTTATTGCCAAAAAGATAAAACAAAGTTATTAGATCCATTATTAATAAATAATATTGGAAATTTGACTTTATTAGAAGGAAAAAATAGTCCAAATGGTCATAAAGGCAATAATTCTCTCGGTTGTAAAGCATATACAAAAAAAAAATTATCATATGAAAAGAGTAGTTGTATGATTTCTAGAAATATAGCAAAAGAATATGAAACTTTTGAAGAAAAAGATATTGTTTTAAGAAGTCAAAGCATTATTACTGAACTAAATAAGTATACAAATTATTAAAACCAAGTAATAGGTATTTTAATTGTAAAAATCACTCTTTTTTTTATGCTCTTCTCATATTATGTCTTTCTAATTTATTATTAATTTCTATTATACATTCGCTAGTAGATCTTACAAATAAATCAGGAATAAATGAATGAATTAATGATTTAATACAAGAAATAAATAATATAAAAGAATAATTTAAAGAAATGAACATATGCTCGAAATAATTCATATTTGAATCTCTCAAATGTTTAAATTCAAAAAACATAATATATAAAATAATTATATATTATTTTTATATATTTTTTATTATTTGTATATAGATTATTTTTATTTTTTCAATACACTATGATATAATGTATAACTTGAAAATAATAATAGTATTATTGTTATTACAATGTTTCTTGATACACTATAAGGCCAATATGGTATAAAATATATAATAGCTAATGCTATTATTCCAAATAAATATATAATGTTATTGTATTCAAAGTATTTATTAACGTTTAGTAATGGATAAAAACCAACAAGATGCATTATTATTATTAAAATAAAAATACCCACTAACTTTTGTTCTAATATTTTATAATAAGTATCAATTATTCCAACTATTCCAATCAATAAAAAAATTAAACTTACATATTTAATATAATTATTAAGATAAAATATTAATATCAAAATAATAGGGAATAAAACCCAACTTAATTCACCACGAAATAATTTATAATGATAATAATATACATTATTATTTTTGAATGTTATTTTCATTTATACTAACGATTTTATATATAAACTTATAAAATATAAAATTATAAATATTTTATATATAGTTCCTAATTTATGAATATTGATTTATTACAACAAGCACTAGAAAACGATGATAATTTAAATATTATAAATACAAATATTCAAGAAATAAAACGCAAGAAAAATGAGATCTTACAAGAACTAGGATTAAAGCGAGAAGATTTAAAAAGTTATCACAAAAAATTACATGGTTATATGTATATAGATAATATAAAAGATTTAAAATATGGGCGAAACTTAAGATGGATAAATTTAAACAAAATAGATGCTATTAAAATAACTAATGGCGCACTATTATGTGATATTAAAATTCACGACAAAGGATTGGCATTGGTTTTAAAAAGTTATAATCATAATTTTATTACACTATATTTAAATGAAAACATAATATTTCAAAAATTAAATAGCGAAGAAGAAATAATCCTTAAAGCCGTTGACTATTTACATAAACAAAATTGATAGTCTTCTAAAAAATTGATTAATATTTATTTATTGTAAAATAATATTCTTTACTATCTTGAAAAATGATTTGCCAATTGCCAACCGATATTATGGAACTTATTATTAAAAATATACCTAATTGTCAAGACCTTATAAATATGAACAGGTCTTCTCTTGTATTGTGTAAAGCAACTAAATTTACGATTGCTAAACGCATGCTATCTAAAAATTTGAAAAAATTTACTAAGCGGCGGTTTTGTATAAATATTTGTTGCTATGATGATACATCCGATTTATATATAAATGTTCATAATTATTACAATAGGCGTTACGTCCATAGTTGGCAAAAACCATTAAACACATCAAATATAGTAGTTAATAATAAAATATATAGCATTAATTCTCATTATTGTTGTGAGTGCTTTAAAAAAAATGTATTGGTCGGCAATAATGAAAAAGTATCACATAACTATCGTATTCCTGAGCAAGTTAATATAACATTTTGTAAATAACATAGCATAAGATAAGCATAAGACACCTATAAAAAATTGATTGTTTATTTAAAAAAACAATTTTTTATATTCCGGTCAAACTATTTATATTTATATTTATACGAAAAGTTTATTTATTAATGACTATCACTTTTTGCGACCTAAATAATGATGTTATTTCAATTATTATAAGTCATGTAAAACATTATTATTATCTTGCTCTCCTTAAGAGGACATGTTTAAGTATCTATAATAGCGTTTCAAAGTTGTCAATTGCCAAACTTTTGTTATCATATAGACTTAGTCAATTTTCCCCAAGAACATTTTGTGTTAATATTAATTGTAGTCATGATACTAAAGAAGTATTTTATAAGCATTACCGCAATGGTTATGATAGTTACGTTCATATTAAGCAATTTGCCTTAAAAAAAACAATACTTTTGATTAATGATAAAAAGTATTGTCTTAATACACATTATTGTAGTGAATGTTTAAAAAAATTTGTTTTGGTAGGTGACTTAAAAAATGTTAAACACAATTATAACTATATAGATGAAGTAAATATAAGTTACACAAGATGTAAGTATATATTTATCTAAGGAGTTCTTGTTATACTTTTATAAAATTGATTATTTATTTTTTTTATTTGTTTATAGTCTGGATAAAAAAGCAAAGAGCAAAGAGCAATATGTCAACCGACCACATTTCGTTTTCGGTTGCTAGAGAGCGCTTGAAGGAGTTTTTTGAGAAGTTTGTTCCGACAAAGAGAGAATACTGTATTAATCCTGAGTGTGTGAAGGAGACGGAAAGTGCGGTGCTATACATATGGGAAGCTCACTCCCAGGCATATGAACATACTGATCGGCAGGCAGCGTTGAACATTACAACTGCGTGGGTGAATGGCAAACCGCATTGGATAAGGTCTCATTATTGTTGTGAGTGCTTCAAGAAACATGTTTTGGTGGGTGACAACAAGAATGCTTCACAGCACTATGGAAATTATTGTGATGGTGTTCAAGAGGTAGAGGTCTACTTTCATAATGAACCTTGGCCTTCTACATGGTTCAATTGTGTTACTTGTGAAGATCACGTGCTAACCGAGCATCAGGAATACATGTTGGCACATAATTAGATAATGACCTGTATGTGTTGTTAAAAAAATTTGATTAAATAATATAACAAAATTTTTATAAATGTCTTGTTATAGTAGTTAAAAATTGATTACTTTTTTTTTCTATTTATTTATAGTCCGGACAAAAAAGCGACAAGCGACAAGCGGCAAGCGACAAGCGGCAAGCGGCAAGCGAAAAGCAATGATGATGTGCGAAGTCTGTGCTATCAATATTTGCGACTTCCCAAGCGAAATCATCGCACTCATTGTTGACCGCCTTGGAAACAAAGACTATCTTGTGAGTTTCAAAGAGACGTGTGTGTTGTTTAGCAAATCTGTAAGCCAATTTTACATTGCTGGACAAATGGTTTCAGTGAAGTATGGAGTGTTTACTGAACGTTATGTTGACAAGCGTTTTGAATTCCAGCATGTGATGGGCGATTGTGCAAACGCAAACTGCTACTACGATACTGAAGCTGTGTGCGAGTATGTATGGAATTATGGGTACAGTCGGTACTATCATCGCATTCAAAAGCCCATGCAATCTACGACCATGTTTGTCAATGGAAAAGAGTATCCTGTAAAGCATCATTATTGTGCTGAGTGCTTTGTGAAGTATGTTTTAGTTGGGTCAAATCCAAATGTGTCGCGGCACTACGGTGATCATTGTAGTGATGGCGACAAGCAAGTGAATGTGACCTTCAATGCGGAGCCTACGCCTTCAACGTGGATACATTACCAAACAGGAACAAAGGAACCATTGTTGAAGTGGCAAGTAGATGCTCTAATTGGTAAGTTTCCGTAGTCTTTGTTTGGAATGTGCTTATATGTGATATTTGTATGTATTATTTTTTTTGCTTTAGTGTTTGTTTTTTATTTAAAAGTAATTTGCCATTTATTGTTTTAGTCAACTTATTTTTATTTGTTTTGCTTGTTTTTAACATCATTCTTTTTTTACACGAGAATCCATTTATTTTTAAATGCTTACGTTGTAGTACACTATGATTACATATTCCAATAGCGCGGCTTTCTTTGTTACCTGGATTGGGAACTTTTTTAATACAACTACATAATTTCTTCGCTATTATGTTTTCTGCCATTTTTTTTATAGAACTTAAAGATGTGTTTGAATTTATTTTAATATTATAATAATTTAAAATATTAATATAATCCTCTTTTGTTAAATTCATTAACTATTATATTATATATTTACATATATTTTTATAAAATAACATATATTTTGTATAAATATATATATAATTACTATGAATGCCAAAAAAATACTAAATTATACATTAATAATTTCTATAGCAATACAAATATTTACATTTATAGTAAGTATTCAAGGTATTTTTACAGAAATTCCTGTTGTATATAATTTAATAAAAGACTTATTTTTCTTGGAATTATTTGTTCAATTAATTGAAGGAGTATTTTATATATGGTTGGCTTTTAATTTTTATACACTTACAAATATAACACCAAAAAGATATTTTGATTGGATGATTACAACCCCTACTATGCTTGTTACATTAATTTCTTATTTAATATTTCTTAATGCCAAAGAAACAAATCAAACACATGGTCTAACTTTATATTCTATTTTAACTACTAATTCTAATGTTATTATACCGATTTTGCTTTTAAATTGGGCAATGTTGCTGTTTGGTTATTTGGGAGAAATAAAAGTTATTCCTGTGCTATATGCTATAATTCTTGGATTTATACCTTTTGTCATATATTATGCTATGATTTATAGCAATTTTGTTCAAAAAACTAATAATGGTTATATTTTTTTCTTCTATTTTCTATTTTTTTGGTCTTTATATGGATTTGTTGCTGCCTTACCTTATTATGCCAAAAATATACTATATAATATATTAGACCTTTTTGCTAAGAATTTCTTTGGTCTATTTTTAGCCTATATAATTTATACTGGAAACTATTAAACATATACTTTTTGGTTTAATTAGTAAGCATTATTTATAGTATAAACTATAAATAATGCTAATAAATATTTTATATGGCAAAATTATTTTATAATGTTATATTAGAATTACACAAGTGCTATGTTAATAGAAAGCGCTATTCCAAATAGTATTAATTATGTAATCGTGTTTGATTTAGATGAAACGCTCGGTCATTTTTCACAATTATATGTATTTTGGTCATTACTTACAAACTATATTAATAATAGTAATGAAATGTTGTTTTTTAAACTATTAGATTGTTTTCCTAAATTTTTGCGCCCCAATATATTAAATATATTGAAAAATATTAAGCAAAAAAAAGAAAAAGGATTGTGTAATTATGCGATGATATACACAAATAATAATGGTCCAAAATCTTGGGCTATTATGATTCAAAATTATTTTCACTATAAATTAAAATATCAGTTGTTTGATAGAATAATTGGAGCATTTAAAGTAAACGGACAAATTATTGAAGTTTGTAGAACTTCGCATGGAAAGTCTATGAAAGATTTAATAAATTGCACAAAACTACCATCAAATAGTCAAATATGTTTTATAGATGATCAAAAGCATAATGAAATGTATAATGAAAATGTATTATATATAAACTTGAAACCATATAGTCACAATATTAATTTTTTAACTATGGCATCTAAAACGTATGATAAAATGCATACTTATTTTCCTAATAATAAATCAAAAGAGGATTTCGTAGATTTTATTGCTAGCAACACACAAAATTACAAACTAGAATATTTAAATAAATCAAAAGTAGAATACAATATAGAACAAGTTTTTGGTAATGTATTAATAAAAAAAATAGACGCATTTTTTAATTCTAAATCACGAAAATTTACAAAGAAAAATAAAAAAATATAATTATAACAACTAATTTTTTAATTAAACATTTTTACAACATCATTGTTTACATTGGAAACTAGTCCATTAATACTATTGCTTATAACATATTTAGCATTGCTTTGTAAATAACTTTCAATAGAACCTATTATTGTGCTCGACAATAATAAAAATACACCAGAAGAAAATACTAACTGTCTATCATATTCTCCAAATTTGCGTTCGTTATATGTAATAGGATTATAATATATAACTAACAAAGAACCTATATATATACGCAAAAATGACTTCAAGTATTCTAAATATTGTGGTGCAAAACCACCAACACCTAATAAAACAATAATATACAATATGAAACTTGCTCTTAGAGAATATAAGAAAAATATTTCATTTACTTTCGTGATTTTATACATTTTATAGTTATTTTATTAATATGTATAAATATAAAAAATTATAAGCTGTAAGCTATAAACTATAAATTATAAACTACCTTGTCATTACAAAAGATTTTAAAAGATTTTATAAAAACTTAGTATGAGAACCTTACAAAGTTGTTCTAGACCCCCCAAAATAATAAATAAAGGCTTAGTTCACTTTTTTTGAAAAATATAATTTGAAAATTTTTTGGGTTTTGGACATTTATAAATGTCCATTTTTGATTTTTAAGAACCTTTATAGAATTTTTGAGAATTTTTCTTTATGAAATTGTATTTAGCACCATAAAGATAATAAAATATTTTAAAATATGCCTTAAAAATCCTTACCATAAACTTTTTTCAAGATTTTTCAAATTTTTGCGCGTTTTTTATAAGTATAAAATACTTATAAAATACTTATAAATTTCGCGAAATTTCGCGCCAACTTTTAATCTCGATTTAATTTGTTATGATATATGTATTTAAAATAGTATGTTAATTATAATTTTCATAAACCATATTTTAAAATACTTATATTTGCGCGGAAATTTTTAAAAACTGATTTAAGAATTTATTATAAGTATAATATACTTATAAATGACTTATAAAAAAAGCGCAAAAAACTCCATTTTTTACGAATGTAATTTATGTCATTATAATACGTGTAAAAAAGGAGATTACTTTAGACATTTACAAACGCAAAAACATAAAAACAATGAAATACTTATAAATAGCGCGCCCACAACAAATAAAAGTTTTACTTGTGAATGTGGAAAAAAATATAACCATAATCAGAGTTTATACAATCATAAAAAAAAATGTGATTTTAAGGTTGTAAGCAATAAAACTGAGGAACCTAATTGTCAAGTTATTTTGCAAAATAATGTAGACCAAAATATGATAATGAAGTTAATATCCGAAAACAATGATATTAAAAATTTATTACTAATACAACAACAACAATTATTAGAGCAACAAAAACAACTAGGAGAACAACATAGACAATTAGTCGAAATAGTGCCTAAAATAGGTAATATAACAAACAATACAGCACACATAAAACAAAATTTCAATATTAATGTTTTTCTAAATGAGCAATGTAAAAATGCGATAAATATGAATGATTTTATAAAGCAAATAAAATTAACACTGGAAGATTTAGATTTAACAAAAAATAAGGGATTAGAAATTGGATTGAGCAATGCTATTATTCAAACTATTAATAAAATGTCGCTATTTGAAAGACCATTACATTGTACGGATCCTAAGCGCGAAACATTGTATATTAAAGATAATGATTTATGGGAAAAAGATAGTGATAAAACAAAAATAAAAGGTGCTTTACATAATCTAAATAAAGCACATTTTAAATTGATTCAAGATTGGATAGTTGAAAATCCTGATTTTAAAGAAAATGATGCCAAGCAAGACTATTTTGCTTATTTGTTGAAAACTTGCTCTGTTAGTTTAAAGACTATTGATGACAAAATTATAAAAAAAATATGTGCTTGTAATAATTTGAAAGACAATTTAAAACAATTAGAAAATATTAATTGGGATTAATTGACAAAAATAATTATATATATTTATATTAGTTTATAAATGGGTTATAAATCTACATTTGACTTTATTTGTGGCATAAATAAAACCACTAACTCTATTTTCGCACTTTTACCTCTTATATATAGTATTATAACAATAATATTTATAATTTTAGGAATTGCTGGTGTAATAGCATTCGGTTCAGGATATAAATTTAAAAATGCTGCGCGCAATGTTTATGGTCTTGTTCACTTAATAACAACTTTTATTTGTATGCTTATAACATTTAATCTTACGTATTGCTCACTAGTTATTCCAAATAATTCTGTAAATGTGGATAAAGTTGTGAGTAAATTTGACTATAGTTCTCCTATACGTAAATCTACAAAACATACTATTGCAGATTTACAACAAGGAGGGGGTGATAAATTAAGAACTAATATAATGAAATTGATTAATAAAGTTTTTGACTTTATAAATAATTTGCTAGACAATAATAGTGTTCCATTTATTATTGCGCAAGTATTATGTACAACCATAATAGTAATAATTTTTACTTTAATGTCTGCTATATTTAGTGGCATCTCAAAGGCGGGTTATGAAATGCATTGTGTTGACAGCAATCAAGTTTTTGATATTCCTTGGTGGGGAAAATTAGTAGATTTTTTTATGCATTTATGTTTAGTTATATCATCTATTTTTGTAGTATTTTACTTTATTTTAAAAATGGTAAAAGATGGATTTAGTGCTGTAACTTCAGGTTTTGGTTTAAGACCTGGTTATACTAAACAGACAAATATTCAAGACGCTCTTAGTAGTGTAACAGATCAAATAGATAACCCCGATGCTCAACAAGCAATTATTGAACTTACTTATGCTTTACAAGAATGGCCTGTAATGAGAGCAATATTTATTATATCATTATCATATTATATAATACAATTGTTTTTAAGGTGGTTTCAAGATGTTATTTCTAATAATATTGTTTTGCTTTCTAGTTGGCAAAAAAGAGAAACCGAATGTAGCGATGAACCAAATAAAGAATTTAAAACAAATGTGGAAAGGGGATTTATATTATTTTGTAATATATTACTATTTATACTATTACTCGTAATTACATTAGTATTGATAGTTGCTAATATTAAGTTTTCTTCTATAATTCGCAAAGGTCTTATTGAAATTCCAAAATATTATATTCCTGCTGCCGCAACATTATCTGTTCCATTAGAATATAATTCATTAAAAGAAACAGCTTCTAAACTAGCAAAAGGAAAAATAAATATTCAAAAGATGGAGGATAAAGCATTTAAACAATTATCTAAAGCACTAAATAGTAAAGGCGAATTTGATGTTGATAAAGTTGACTTAATGATTGATTTTGAAGGGATGGGTGATGCTTATGATGGTATTCCAATTGATACCTCAATAATAAGCCCAATTACACAGAGTAAAAACAAACGCC
>Ga0208228_1000024_pt1 | contig 20140 bp, 23 predicted proteins | sample LakMenEpi25Jul11_FD_150730 | JGI IMG/M metagenome (GOLD analysis project Ga0208228, IMG submission 150730) | Freshwater microbial communities from Lake Mendota, WI - 25JUL2011 deep hole epilimnion (SPAdes) | ecosystem: Environmental > Aquatic > Freshwater > Lake > Epilimnion/Euphotic zone ...
AAAAGCCATCAGAGTTCACCCACCGCCGCTAGTTCTTGACACGCTCATCGATAGCGTTCGCACTGGCACCCTGACCCCTACAGCGCAGACATCAAACGGATCCAAAGTAACGATGGCGGTTGTAAATAACGCGTTCAACGCACCAGTATCAGCATCAGCACCAGCATCAGCATCAGCAGCAGCATCAGCATCAGCATCAGCAGCAGCAGCAGCAAGAGAACCGGTAATGACGCGGAGCAAAAGCAAAACACAGAAAGCAGCACGATCATCAGAGACAGAAATATCATATTCGGATTCAAATGAACTAGGAGAGACACAAGTGGCGAGCGGTAGAAAGAAACGAAAAATAAAATATACTAAAAAGAAATATAATAAAGTCTCAAGAAAAAGATATACTAAAGTCTCAAGAAAGAAATATAATAAAGTCTCAAGAAAAAGATATAATAAAGTTTCAAGAAAAAACGGAAATTATAATAAACAATAAACAATAAACAATAAACAATAAACAATAAACAATAAACAATAAACAATAAACAATAATAAATAATTTTAAATTATAATAAACAATAACTATAGTAATGAGTTATGTATATTTTATAAAATCAACACACGGTTCAACATACATTGGGGCAACAGTCGATTTAGACAGGCGTATAAGACAACATAATAAATTGATTGTTGGTGGAGCACATGCTACATCTATGAAAGTTGCCAAGGGCGAAACATGGAGTTATTATTGCTATGTAGAGAATTTTCCAAATTATAACGAAGCATTAAAATTTGAATGGAGATGGAAATATATATCACGACAAATTCAAAAAGAAAATCCATCATTAAATCCAACAGAAAAAAGATTGGAAGCACTTAAACGTTTATTAGCATTGCCCAAATCAACAACAAAAGCAATTGAATATAAAGAGTGGGAAAAAAGTCCAAATGTTGTTTATAGTTCTTAAAATTTAATCAATTTTTTGTATAGAATAAAAAAATTGATTAGCTTTATTTTTAATATATGTTATGTCCTCAGATTATAAAGCGCTATGAACACTATTACCATTTGCGTTCCTCGCATTCGCCTCTTCAAGTTCATGGACTACAAGTTCGTGGAGGAGGCGTTTGAAGCAGCCTACGGAAAAGACTGCGTTCGCTCCATCGGATTCTTTCCAATGGAACACAACGAAAAGCAGTTTTACAAGCTCGAGGTGACATTGGTATGTACGACGGATCAAGCACTTGACATGCGTTCAAAGTTGAATGAGGGGCATCAGGTGTTCTTAGACGTGCCGTTTTATCAGTATGTTGAAGGAGCCAAGGTGGAGAGAAAGCATGTATGGAAGTGTGTGAAGTTGAGCTTTGACAGGCCGCGGCGAAAAGTGGAAGGGGACTATAATGAGTGGTCGCGGAAGCTTCAATTGCTCCAGCCTATGCCGGCAAGTGTAACAAAACTCGAGCAACTTCTTCGTGAAACAGGAGAATGCGCAAGAGCATGCAGAAGTGATGTAGATGACGCATTGTTACGAGCAAAAGCATATGCCACAACACAGCATGACTGCTCACCGATGCGTGCTCAAGAGCTTGCTAGCTTCGAAGAACATTTAGAGCGAATTCGATGGCATAGTAACAGCATAGTTCATTGTCTTGGTTCTGCTTGTGAACAGGTTCCACACATGAAGAGTAGTATAGGTAGCATCACGCGAGTAGAGCCTAAAAGCTAAAAACTAGTAGAGCAGTAAAGGGCAGGGAGCATGTTGTGTTTTTTTATTTTTAACAAAAAAAATTGAATTCTTTTTTATGTTTATTTTTATGTTTATTTAAAACATTATAAGACAATGAGCACTTTTCAAACGTATAAATGGTCGTATAGGCAAACATTAGCAATGGAAAAAGCAGACAAAGAGCAAGAAAAGGAAAAACTTGAATATGAAAAGTTGAGCTCAGAAGAGCAACAACGTCTTGAAGCAGAGTGGAATACTGAGAAAGCTCATCGTGAAAAGCATAAACATAACGAACTACATAATGCTCACGAAAAGCAAGTTGTCCCAGTATTAACTAAATTATTGCGTATTAATGAACTATTACGTGAAGCAAAGGAATTAGCTGAGAGTTATGATGAAGCTATTGATTGTGAAACATGTTACAATGATTGTTTGACACCTGATAGTCGATTTTTACTAAGAACTCAATGTCTAACTTTGGTAAATTCTTTATCGTGTACATTAAATGATTGCGATAATGCGCGAAATACTTTGAGAGACACTCCTATTGAGTTTCAGTTTTATCCAAGTGGCGATAGTTTGTAAAACATAAAACATAAAACATAAAACATAAAACATATTTGTTAGGCATATTATATTTTTTTTTCATATTTTTTGTATACTTTAAAAAAATTGATAAGCATTTTTTTCTACATATCTAATGTCTAGCAAAAATGGCACCGACTATTTACAACATCAATAAGGCACAGCTCAAAGCAAAGATTGCCGCGTTTGATTATGATCACACTCTTGTGTGCCCTAAAGATGGCAAAACCATGCCTTCAAATGTTGAAGATTGGCAATGGTTGTATCCAAACATTCCAGATGAACTTAAGCGCTACAATGAAGAGGGTTTAAGTGTTGTTGTTTTTACAAATCAGTCCAAACCATGGAAAGTTATTCAAATTCAGTATGTCATGCAGACTTTGCAAATCCCTGTTTTCATTGTGGTAGCAAGTGATAAGTGCGATTATAAACCAAATCCAATTTTGTATGATGTGCTTGTTGGAAGCGCAAAAGTTGATAAAGAGCAATCATTCTTCGTGGGAGATGCTCTTGGAGGCAAGGGAGATTGGGCAGATAGTGATAAAGTGTTTGCTCAAAATATTGGATTAAAGTGTCATAGTCCAGAGAAGATGTTTGCCCCTAAACAAGAGGAGGCAGTTTTGGAAATTCCAGCAGTAAAGTTGTCTGATTCCAAACAGGTCGTTATTATGGTCGGATACCCTGGGTCAGGTAAAAGCACTATTGCTAAAAGTATTTGTGCCAATGAAAATTTTGTGTTAATTCACGGAGACGTCCATAAAACTTCCCCCAAAATGATTAAAGCTGCTTTGCCGTGTGTTAAAGAGGGTAAGTCTGTTGTATTTGATGCCACAAACAGCTCTTCAAAAAAGAGGAGTGAATATATAGAATTTGCTAAAAAGCATAACATGAAAGTAGTATGCGTCCATATGACAACGTCACTTGAGGTTTCATATAAACGCAATAAAGAAAGGGATCCAGAAAACCAAGTTCCGAAAATTGCCTATAGCGTGTATACAAAGCATTTTGAAAATCCGAGTGTTGAAGAGGGATTTGAATTAATTGTCTTGTAAACCATAAATTGTTATATGTGATGTGAGCGTGTAATATATAAAATTTTTTCTTTTTTATAATAACTACTATTAAACTATTAATTATTATAAAAAATGTTATACTTAATTAAGTAATACTTATTCTAATCATATTTTTTCTAATCATACTTTTCCAATAATCTCTCCTTTTAATAATTTTGGTTCTACATTATTTATTATAACATAATCTTTCTTACGCCTATTGTAAGAGCATACATATAGAGAACCTAGGCAACTCATGATAAATAATAATGTTAAATTATTAGCATATATTTTTTCTAAAAGAGTAATAATGGTATTTAAAGTAGCACTATCAATTAAAACTTTATCTTCAAAACTTGTTACAAAAACATCAATAATATTTTCACTTGACTCATCAATAACTTCATCATAAGAATTTTCAAAATTCTTATAAGTGCTTAAGTCATTCAAAATAAATGTGTCCATATCCATTTTTAATATTATAAAATATTTTATTATTTTATGTTTATATAATTTTTGATTAAAATAAAAAATAAAAAAATATTTTTTTACTAAAATAGTATATAGTTATGACTAATATGTTAATCACAATACACACATATTTCTCCATTTTCATCGCTATAACACAATTTTTTTAATCTATAATTTTTGGATTTAAGAGTAAAATTTATAGTTTTTACACAACTTTGGCAAGGTTTAGCATTCATAAGTTTAGTGCCGCTGTTATTTGTGCGAAACACAATAAGACTTATAGGATTAATTTTTTCAGATTTTTTAAGACGACTTACACAATCAACCTCGGCATGAACACAATCATTATTTTCTTTACAGGCTTTATTATTCATATTATATTGATTATGTCCAAACGCATAAAACACACTGATACTTTAACTTAGGTGAGAACGCTACGCAACCAATTTTTGCTTTTCCATTATCTTTATTCTCAATAGAAGCACGCAATGGAACATATGTATTCAAAATATTGCGCAAAGCCATTATTTATATGTGTATAATATTTAAAACATATAAATAAACATATCAATTTTTTTTTACTGAAAATTAAATCTAATATTTTGAAATATATTTGGCATATTTGGCATATTTGGCATATTTGGCATATTTTCTCCTATAATTGTGTGCTCATGTGTTATTCCATTAATGTGTTCAGTAACTTTCTCAATTCTTTGTCCATTTACAAAAAATACAGACGATGAACGCATTACATTATTATTAAATCCGGGATTATTAAAATTAACTTGAAATCCTGGCATATTTGAAAAAGGATTGCCTTGATTCATATTCATATCTCTAAAAATATGATTAAATAGTTCGCTTGGATCCACAAAACCTCCAGTAAACCCAGAAGGACCATTATTAAAATTATTGAATTTTTCTGGGTTCATCAATAATTCATAGGCTTCTGATATTTGTTTGAATTTTTCTTCAGCTTGTTTTTTTTCTTGGTCACTTAGACTTTGTTCTTGCCTATCAGGATGATATTTTAATGCCATTTTTTTATATGCTTTTTTTATTTCTTCCGGTGAAGCATTACTTTCTAATTCTAAAATATTTAAACACGTATTTCTATCCATATATTAAATGTATTAGTAAAATACTTATTAATATAATTTTATATATTATTATTTATTATTTATTATTTATTATTTATTATTATTTATTATTTATTGAAATAGCACATAATTAAAAAATTACTTAATTTATATATAATGGCCAGTGAAACAGGCAAAGGAGATCTTTCAGAACTTAAACCAAAATGTGAAAATGATAAATTTATATGTGCTCAGCGTATGTTTTATACGGTAGATTATTTGAAAGATAACACACAATTTATAGAATGTACAAACAAACCCAACAAAACAAAATGTTACACGCCCGATAGTTCTGTAGATGAATTTTTTAACATTATTGATCCTGAAAAATTATACAATAGCTTTAACTCTAACAAAGTAACTGAAAGTATAATGAAAGATTTTATTACAGAATTAAATGAGAAATTAAATCAAAATAAAGATGTAAAAGAAAAACTAATAAGTGCTTATAAAAGTGATATTGAAAGTCTTGGAATTGATATTACAACTCTTGATCATAATAATATATTGAGAGAATATATTCCAATACAACCGGAGAATGGCGATCAAGAGTCATGTCATGATATTATTGGCAATGTTTGTCTAAATACTACACCCAAATCAAACTCAATATTTCATATTTCTATTCATCCAAAAACTTCAAAATATGTGATTGATAAAAATAAAGGAGGTAAAAAGATTGGATCGTGTGGTTATTATAAAAAACATGATAAAAAACCTGATACTGAAGGAAGTGTACCTGATACTGAAGGAAGTGGTTCATTTCATTATAAAATAGATAATATATTAGACCCATTGAATATGGATAAATCGTTTAAAAAATTTATAAATGCGGCCGATGGTACATTTACAGAAAACTTAGATGAATTTAAACATAAGGGAAATAAAGAAACGGACACAACCAACGCTACGTTATATGAATTACATAAATTTTTTTATGAAGAATTTAGGAAGTTTTGGAATAGCAAAATAGTTCCAAATCCTAAATTTAGGATGACTACAAGCAAAGTTCCCGAGCCAGAACCAGAGGGACTTGCGCAAGTCCCTGATGTGCCACTTGTTCCTCAGAAGAGAGGCTCTCAGCAAGGATCTCTGATTGATCCAAGCGAAGCCACAGACGGTCTTCAACCTGAACGGCAGAGATCTCGAAAAAATCCAGATCAATCTCCTGAAATACTCGGAGGAGATAAAAGAATAAGAAGGAAAACCAACAAAAAAAGAAAAACTATTAAAAAAAGGAAAATTAACAAAAAAAGGAAAACTAAAAAAAGGAAAACCATAAAAAGGATACCTATAAAAAAAAGGAAAACTAGCAAAAGGTAAAAATGTTTCTAGTGCTGCGTTATATGACAATTATCAATGTATAAAACTATGTATAAAAAATTAAATATAAAAATTAAATAATAATATTGCTTAATACCTATACTATAGCACATAATGTCTCCAAGTTCTTTAAAAAGAATAAATAAAGAAATCAAAAATTTCAATGAAAAAACTTATAATACAAATATTTTTTCACATAAGTTGTTAGCATTCTTAGGAAATCTTAATTTAACTATTATTAGCGTAAATACAAATAATAATACAAACAATAATAGTAATAATGATGAATATTTTTTATTAATAAAAAATAGTAAAAATAAAAAACTTTTAGAACTTAAATTCCCCGAATATTATCCATTTAAACCATATAGTGTAATAAGTTACGATTATAATGTTAAAAATAATTTGCTACATAATGAAATTTCATATTATAAATATTTAATTAATGTTAACAATAAATTACAACTAAACGCAAAAAATAAAAACATATATAAATTTTTTTTTAAAAATTTATATTCTTATGAACCATATTTTTTGAACTTAAGTAAAAATGATTGTTTTTGTTGTAATTCTATTACTTGTAAAAATATGTGGTCTCCAGCATCAACCATAAATTCAATAATTTATGAATATTTAGAAATAAGATTTATTGAAACTTATAGTTCCGAAAAGGGATATAACTATTTATGTAATATATATAACAACTTAATGTATAATATTTTAGGCAAATTGCCTCAGGAAATTATTGAAACTATTTTGCGCTAATATAATTTAAAAATGTTTAAATTATAATTAATATTAAATTAAACATTTAATATTAATAAATGTTATAAGCAAAGAAAATGTTTTCGGATGTAAGAAAAAAAGTATTTAAATATTTAGTAGCATTTAAATATACTGAAAAAGAACAAATAAAAACCAAAAAAAATCAAGCAAAACCCAAAAAGGAAGAAGCAAAACCTAAAAAGGAACCAATACAAGCACCCAAAAAGGAACAAGCAAAACCCAAAAAGGAAGAAGCAAAACCCAAAAAGGAACCAATACAAGCACCCAAAAAGGAACCAATACAAACACCTAAAAAAGAAGAACAAATACAAGCACCCAAAAAGGAACCAATACAAACACCTAAAAAAGAAGAACCAATACAAGCATTACAAGCAATAGTATTAAAAGAAGCACTAGAAACAAATATTAAAGAATTAGAAGAAAATGGTTATACAATAATTCACAATGTATATAATAATGAAGAAATCGAAGAATATAAGAGAGAATTTTTTGATTGGTATAAAAATACAAAAGATGTAGAAAAGTTACATCAAGTAATTCATGGAAATGGTATTTTCAAATATTTTGAAATTGGACATCAGCGGTTTACTTGGTTAGCCCGAACAAATCCAAAAATAATAAACATTTTTAAAGAGCTATGGAATTGTGATGAGTTAGTTACTGGATTTGATGGATGCTGTTATTATCCAAGTGATTATAAAGGAACTGAGATTTATTGGACGCATACTGATCAATCATCCCACAAAAAAGGACGTCATTGTTATCAATCTTTTTTAAGTTTAACTAGTAATAATGAACGTTCATTATTAATATACAAAGGAAGTCATAATCTTCATGAACATTATTTTAAAACTTTAAATATTGATGCGCCGAGAGATTGGTGTGTTTTAGATAAAAACTATGTTAGTAATTTAGAAGATAAAAAAGTTCGTGTTAAAGTAAATGCCGGTGATTTGGTTATTTGGGATTCAAGAACATTTCATCAAAATACTTGCGGAGATGCAAATTGTAATGAAGAACGACTAGTTCAATATTTATGTTATTTACCAAAAAACAATATAAAAAATGATAAAATACAGCAAAATTTAAGACGAGAATATTTTGAAGAAAGATATACTACAAGTCATTGGCCTTATCCATTAACTATTGTTCCATTACAGCCTTATTACAATTATTATAACCAAGGCAATAGAATAACTATTGATTATGCTTCGTTACCTAAACCAAAACTTGATGATTTAAAAGAAGAAATTGAGAAATTATTATAAAATTTATTTTATATGTCCAAGAAGCAATAGTTTGTTTAAAATTATATCTTTGTTATTAATAAAGAATTCGTGTAATGAGTGTGTAAAAATATATTTAATACATAATTGGACTATAAATAGAACAAATTCGCGCAAATTATTTTTCGTAAATACTTTTTCGCAAAAATAATAATATAAAATACTTAATAGTAAAGCTTCTTCATCATTATTATTAATTACTTGTTTATCATTAATATAATCAATCATAATAGTATTAAAAGTTCTCTCAATAATTTTTTGATTTTTTAAAGGTATTAATTGTTGTTGATGCTTTGTAATTGTAATTGGCGTAGATTGTTTTTTTTGTGTAATAAATAAGATAGTTTTTTCTGGTTTTTTTTCCAAAGTATGTTTTTTCCTATTAACCATTTCGGCAATATTTGCTGGTGCCGATTTAATTCTTTTCATACGATTATATATTAATTATATTAATTATGCTTATACTTAATATAATTACTTTAATAATTTTTTATAATTCAATTTTTTTTTACGAACTAGATTTTTAATCTATATCGGCAATGTCAGGTTCTTTAGCAAAATCTTGAGGCATTCCTCCAGGTAGTCCTTGTCCAGACATCATCTTTTCTTGAAGCGGTTTCATTGCTTCTTGGAAATTTTTTAATCTATAGTCACATTCTTCCTTTGAAGTATTTTGATTATGTTCTAACCATTTAACATTTTCGTCTATAATACTTGTTAATTTTTCTTTTAAAGCTTCATCAATTTGCGATGCGATTTTTTCATCATTTAATGTAGCCTTAAATTGATATACAAGATTTTCAAAATTATTGCGCGCTTCAATAGTTTGTTTTGCCTTTTCATCGTCTTCTTTAAATTTCTCGGCATCTGCCAACATCTTGTCAATATCTTCTTTGCTTAGGCGCCCTTTGTCATTTGTTACTTTAATACTATCGGATTTTCCACTGGATTTTTCACACGCAGAAACATTTAAAATACCATTAGCATCTAAATCATAACTGATTTCAATTTGTGGAACACCGCGAGGCATTGGTGGAATGCCTTTAAGAGTAAATTCACCTAATTTATTATTATCTTTAGTAAATTGACGTTCTCCTTCAAATACTTGAACGGTGACTGCTGGTTGATTATCGGCATATGTGCTAAATGTTTGTGATTTTTTTGTAGGAATAGTGCTATTGCGCTCAATAATTTTAGTCATTACACCACCACTTGTTTCTACACCAAGAGATAATGGTGCTACATCAAGAAGTAGTAAATCATCAATTTTAGTATCTTTAACACCGGAAAGTAAGGCTGCTTGAACCGCAGCACCATAAGCAACGGCTTCATCTGGATTGATTGATTTATTTAATGTTTTACCATTAAAAAATTCTGTTAATTGATTTTGAATTTTAGGAATACGAGTAGAACCACCTACTAGAACCACTTCATGAACTTGTGATTTACTAATTTTACTATCTTTTAAAACTTGCTCTACAGGTTCAAATGTTTTCCTAAAAAGATCACCACATAATTCTTCAAAACGAGCCCGATTCATAGTGCTTGAAAAATCAATACCCTCAAATAAACTATCCACTTCTAAGGTTGCTTGTGTAGATGCTGAAAGCGTCTTTTTTAAAGTTTCACAAGCACTCTTAAGACGACTAATTGCCCTCTTACTTTCACTTAAATCTTTTTTGTGCTTACGTTTAAATTCTTGAACAAAATGTTGAACAAGACGAGTATCAAAGTCTTCTCCACCAAGACGTGTGTCGCCGGCAGTTGCTTTTACTTCAAACACACCATCATCAATACTTAAAAGTGTAACATCAAAAGTTCCGCCACCTAAATCATAAATCAATATGTGTTTTTCTGTGCTGTCTTTTGTTTGCTCAAGTCCATACGCAATTGCGGCTGCTGTTGGTTCATTAATAATTCGTAATACATTTAATCCGGCAATTGCTCCTGCGTCTTTTGTAGACTGACGTTGAGCATCATTAAAGTATGCTGGAACAGTAATAACAGCACTGTCAACTTTTACACCTAAATACGCTTCCGCAGTTTCTTTCATTTTTACTAAAATCATAGATGAAATTTCTTCTGGTTGAAAATCTTTTAATTCACCTTTATAAGTTGCTTGAATAATTGGTTTATTATTTTTATCAACTACTTTAAAAGGAAAGTGTTTAATATCGTTTTGTGTAGATTGATCGCTAAAAATACGCCCAATAAGTCGTTTTGCGTCAAAAATAGTATTTTCTGGATTTTGAGATGCTTGATTTTTTGCCGCATTTCCAATTAACCGCTCACTATCTGTGAAAGCAACATATGAAGGGGTTGTTCTTAATCCTTGATCATTAGCAATAATTTCACATTGACCATCCTTCCAAACACCTACACACGAATATGTTGTGCCTAAATCAATACCAATAGCAACCATAATATTGTAAATAATGATAATAGTATGGTTTTAAATATTTTTTATAAATATATAAAATTATTCTCTCAATAGTTCATTGCTATATATGTTTTTATTTTGAAATAAAAAAATAATTAGATTTATTAATTTTAAAATTAAAAAATCCACTCTTTTATTTAATATTTCAATATTTGCTGACATAGTTTTATTAATAGTTTCTAATTTGCTTAAATCAGCATTTGTCATAATTATATTTGTTATAGTAGGTTGTGTATTTAATAAGTTATTTATTGGTGACATTATAAAATTATAACATAAATATATTTTAATAAATATTAATAAATATTAATAAATATTAATAAATAGTAATAAATATTTATAAATAGTAATAAATATTAATAAATATTAATATGTTTGTTGAAAATACTATGGAAAATAAAATTACTGGTTTGGAAAAACAAATAACTGAGTTACAAGAAAAAATTACTAAATTAGAAGCATTTATTTATAATAGAAATTATTATGAGCATAATAATTACCATGATTATAACATTAAAAATGAAGTAAATTTAGATAATAATGTTTGTGCTAGAAGTATAGATTTTTCAGAACCAAAATTAGTTAGACAGCACGCATTTATGTTTACTAGACCTTAAATAATTTTTTATTGCTGATAGGCATTGGCATTGGCATTGACATTGGCAACTGCTGATTGATAATTATTTTTAAGATCGGTTAGCGTTGCCTTTGCTTGTGATGCTATTTCAGTTACTTTACTTCTTGCCATATTTATTTCTTGCTTCGCATTTTCTACTTCTTGCTTTACTCTTTCTTTTATTGACTCTAGATTCATATTAGGAAAAGTAAATCCTCCTCTAACTCTTCTACCTCTCTTAACTCTTCTTGTAGCTCTTCTAGCTCTTTTAACTCTTCTTGTTCTAGTTTTTCTTGGCATTAGTATATATAATAGTAATATAAAATATTATAAAATATTATAAAATATTATAAAATATTATAAATTATTATAAACTATTATAAAATATTATAAAATAGTATAAAATATTATAAACTATTATAATATTTTTATATATCAATATGAATTATCATACTATTATAACATTGGCAGTTGCTGCTATAATAGTAGATACTATTGGAGGTTATATTTTATTATTAACAAAGAGTGGAAAAACCATCAGAGAGTGGTATAGCAAGTTTACTATTGGAGCATATACTATGGATATAGCATCACTAACTATTGGAACCTACTTAGCCACACTATTAACACCCAATTTTTATATGCAATTACTTTATGTTATTATTATAGGTTTAATTCATGATACTTCTTTTGCTCTATTTTTAAATAGCATAAATACTAAAAGTAGCAAAATACTTGAATTTTTTAAAGATTATGCCAAAGAATATGGAAAAAAAATATTACTTGTTGACGCACTAATGCTGGTTTCCACGTTGTTAGTATCTAATTATTTATATAATACTTTTTCAAATGTTAATATAGTATTTTTAGGGGTTGTAACTTTCTATTTTGGTTTATTAATGGTATATTCTTTCTAAATCTAACAAACAACTAAAGGTTCTTTTACACTAGTTGTATTATAATAAATAACTGAATGTGTAATGGATGAGGTTGAGGTTGAGGTTGTATGATAACCAATATGTGAATCTTTTACACTAATTTTACCACGTGCATAGTCTTCTGGAAAATAATAATTTAAATTTTCAATAACTTTATTTGTTCCATAATAAGGATGAATTAATTTTGTATGATTAGTAAAATTATGACCCAAAGTAATACATTTTAAACCATTAATAATCATAACATGGTGATTTTCTAATACTAATGTAATCATACTTGACGATGGATAACTATATGTGCTAAATAATTCTCCCGGAAACCACCAAGTTTCCGTTTTTCCATGAAGTCCAAATTTAATAGGATGCCACGGAGTAATTAACACCCCATTAATATTTACATAATCTCTATAACCCGATTCAATAAGCGTTTCTACAACACATAATACCTTTGCCCCAACAATTTTATTATTTTCATCAATAGATTTAATAATATCAAACTTTTGTACATCTTTTAAAAGCTTAGATGTTCCATCAAACATAGCAATCTTACAATATGAGTCAACACAACCACCGTGTGGATCGTTATAAGATGCCATTGAAATAGGTGCTTGTGGTGCTAAATTTAAACTCCTATAAAACATGTTTCCACTTTGTTGAACAACTAACGATGGTGTAGGTGGTTCAAGACTATTGAAAATGTCGCTTGACTTATCTACAAGTGCTTCAAAAACTTCTCCACCAAACATACAACCTTCATCTTTAAAATTGGGTTTAATTTGTTGATTAAGAGAACGCGAAAGTTGGTCTAAATAAAATTCTCCCCAACGCTTAAAATATTTTGTATCAATTGCCAGTTTAACTTGCCCAATATTTGCGAAGTCTCCTTTAATATTTTTGAGAAGACCATCTACAAAAGGTTGACTATGTGAGTATTTATTTTCTTCTAATAATTTTACCAATTCATTATAATTAGTCTCAGTGCTTAACAAATTATTAATCCTATTAGAATTAATCATTTTCCTAATATATTCAACACATGTAGCTCTATAAATATGACTATTACTATCAATATTTGTAACATAATGAGCAATAGAATCAGCATTTACACTATGCCCTGTTGACGTATATGATTTTTCTCCAATAGTATATGTGTAATAATAATCAAAATCTAACTTGTCTTCAAAATTTAACACTATGTTTCGTTCTTGTTGAAGTTGAACTGTTCCAATATCATAAATATATTTTTGATTGATTGGATCATAATTATAGGCAAAATCACCGACTAATAAATTATTAAATGAAGCACTATTAGTTTGCTTAGGAGTAATATGAAGTTGTAAATTCATAACTACACTACATAAGATTGTCGCAATAAAGTTACAAAACACGGTAGCAATCATATTACCATCTGGAATGTGTGCGTTTCCACCATTAGAATATTTGGCAAGATTGTATAATAAAGTTGTTTGTAAGTTGTATCCAAAACCGAATGTGTAAATTGGAGTTGTGAAATTCTTGGTTTTCCTTAATCGCTTTAGTGTTTCAACCTCTCCTTGTGCTGGTGAAACATTGGGAATTCCGTCTGTTAACATTAAAATAGCACTATTTCTTGACTTATCTTCACGACCATCCAAAATTTGTAATGCTTTTTCAAGTGCGCCCCAAATATTTGTTTGACCGCCAGGTTTAATTGTATCAATAGAAGTCATAATTTGGATTTTATTTATTTCAGTAGCACACATAAGAGGAGTCACGACATCAATAACATTGTCAAATTTAATAATACATATGCGTGAATGCGTATCCAATGTTTTAACAATTGTTTTTGCTGAATGATTGACAATATCTTGAATGGATAGTCCATTTTCAAGATTTTGACCATTTCGGTCTTTTGCTTCGACTGGCGAGTGCATTGAACCGGAACGATCAATAACTAGCACTATGTCTTGTGAAAGATGACCAGCACTTAAATTTTTGGGAAAACTCTCTTCATTTACTTTGAATGTTAAGAGTAGTTTGTTATTGTTTTTACTAATAGTATGATCCAAAATAATAGGTTTGCTTGATGGGTCTTTGGTGTGCTGAGTAGTTACACTTTGTGAAATTTGATGATATTTGTCGCATAAAAATCTAAGCGCAACATTTACTTTTAAATCAGAAATTCTCATAGGTTGGCGTGTCATAGGTGACTCTTGCTTAATAGCTAAAGCACTAACAATAGCACTACGTTCATATGTATTTCCATCATTGCCTTGAACGGGATCTTTCATAACACATTGAGTAATAGGGCAAGTAATAGTTTGAATAATAGTATCATTATTGAAGAGTTCCATAGTAATATTTTGTTAAATGATTTTAACAAATAAAAAGTTATTTCAATTTTTTTAAGTAAATTATTTTTTTATAGATTTAATTTATTGTTATAAAAATTGAAATATTTTTGTTTATACTTTAAATTATTAATTAACTTAAAGTAACTAATAATTTAAATATGGAAGGCACAGACACAAGCACAAGTATTGAACAAACACAGGTTAAGGAAATTTATGAAGAAATTGCCGAGCATTTTGACAATACACGTTTATATAAATGGAATTGGGTAAATGACTTTTTAAATAAATTAAGAAAAGATGCTCTTGTATATGATATTGGGTGTGGAAATGGGCGTAATATGAGTAATAATAACACTAAAAATCTTAATTTTATTGGAATCGATAATTGTGAAAATTTTGTTAAAATTTGTAAATCTAAAAATTTGAATGTGCTTTGCGCAAATATGACATCTATACCTTTACCTTCGGCAAGTGCCGACGCACTAATGTGTATTGCTGTATTTCACCATTTAGAAAACAAAGAACATAGAATTAAAGCCTTATTAGAAATGAAGAGATTATTAAAACATAATGGAAAAATATTATTATCTGTGTGGTCTATTGATCAACCCCCAAAAACACGGCGAAGTTTCAATAATTATGGAAATAATATTGTATTATGGAATAAATATGGAAAAATGTATGAGCGATTTTATTATATTTATAAACTTGATGAATTGAAAAATTTATTTAATTTATGTGGACTAGCAATTACAAATTATGAATATAGTTGTGGCAATGAAATATTTACACTAATTAAAAAAGAATAAAAAAGAATAAAAATAAATAAAAATAAATAAAAATAAATAAAAATAAATAAAAAACTATTTACAAAAACTATAAGCATAAATAGTAACAGCAATAATTCCTAATACAAATCCTAAATGAAATTTAAACTGCATTTTTTTATAAATATTTAACCATCCTTGAATTTGTGTTTTATCATTTAAATGTAGCAACATATAGTCGGTTTTGGGATATAATATATAAAATAAGTAATTGGTAACAAAAGTAATACTAGCAACCATACAAATTCTGGGAATATTGGATAGTTTTGTTTTTTTATCAATAAAAAACAAATATTTCTCTCCAAAATAAAGAGCAATAAAAGATAGCACTATTCCTAAAATAAATCCGCCATAATATATATTTTTACGCTCTTGAATTATTTTTTCATATAATTCTTGTTGCTCTTGGGTTAATGTATTTTTAAATTCTTGTTTATTATTATCATTGGTACAAGAAAAAATAGTATAAACATTGGCAATTAAAAAAACACTCGCAAACATACACGAACCATAACAAACCATTTATATATTTACAATATAATTTTTGTTATATAGTTGCTATATTTTTATAACTCGTTTTGAACATTATATATTTTATATTTTTTGATATATAATATATATTATGGATTTAAATATTCAAAATTATAGCAATGAAGAAATATTTAATGTGTTAAATATTGATAGTAATTCTCTCCATAAAAATGAGCTTACTTACGAAATTTTATATAATAAATTACAAATAAAAATTGATAAATTACGAAATACAGACGTTGATGATGTAAGTGAAGTAAGTGAAAATAAAGCACTATTATTAGATTTTTTTTATCAATGTTTTATTAAAATTAATAAATTACTAGAAGAAAATCAAAAAAATAGTGTAATTATTCAAGATAATCATAATATTATTAAGCATAATGAAAATAAAAAAGAAGAATATTATCCAGTAAATTATAAAAGCGGATTAATAAATCCTCTAACTATAAAAACTTATAAAACAATTATTGCTATTGATACGCGATTTAGAGATAATTATGAAAGCACTAGTCCTACAAATTTTATAATAACTTTGCCTTCCAATTTAAAAAAGGTATTGTCTATGCAAGTAGTAAATTATCAACTTCCGTATACTATTTATTCAGTATCAAAAAAAATGGGTTCCAATTCTTTTTATGTAAACAATACTTTAATAGAAATAATGGATGGTGATTATAATGAACTTTTATTGGTTCAAGAAATAAATAAATACTTACCAGCCAATATTGATATTTCTTATAATTCTATAAGTTCTAAATTTTCTTTTACTAGCGATGTTTCCTTTAATTTAAACTTTGATTATTTTGAAAATAATCAAATGTATTATAATTTGGCAAATAATGTCACTAAAAATCAATTAACATTAGGTTGGATGTTAGGTTTCAGAAATAATAGTATAATTAAAAATGCTAAAAACATAGTTATAAAATATGAAGGGTTAACTAGTTATGAAGCTGAAAATTGTTATGACGGAGGTATTAACAATAAATATTATTTATTATCTGTAGATGATTTTCAAAATAATCACAATACTGCATTTGTGTCGGCTTTTAAATATCAATCTTTAACAGATAATAATATATTATGTAAAATGACAAAATCAAATGAAGATAAAATGAAGACGCTATTATATCCAAAAAGAGTATATTTTGGTCCTACAAATATTAATAAACTACACATTAAAATTTATGATGAATATGGTCGAATATTAGATGTAAATAATGGTGATTTATCTCTTGAATTAGAGTGCGAAATTTTATATGATTTATAGATACATTAATTTAAATATTATACTATATTATACTATATTATACTATATTATACTATGGTTTGTTGAAATTTTGTTTCTTGTATAATTACTTCTAATTCAAATGTAAATTCTTCGTCTATTGATTGAACTAAGTTTCCAAAATGATCTATTATTTTAATACTAAAATCCGATAAATGAATAGGACCATTATATTTTCTTATATTATTCTTGTTATCTATATTGTCTAATATTTCATATATATAATGATTACTGAGTGCTGTTCCTTTGTGAGTATTTATTTTTGCTAGTATTTTATCACTTGATATATTATTTTTTAAAAATAGATGATGTGTTTCAATACCAGTGCTTATATTTTCTCTAAAACAAAAGAAAATTGGATTGTTTAAAAGACAATAGGTTTTTGGTGATATTATTTGATAATTTTTACTCAAATTATTACTCGTATCAGGATTTTTAGCAAAGTCAAATCCTAATATAGTTGCTAATGAATATGGCGCAATATAATTTGTTTTAAAATCTATTTCATAATGGTGAAAATTAATAGAATAACTAGTATCAATATAACTTTTACTTAAATCAAACATAGTTTGCTTAGTATTTTCATTGATGCTAAAACTAAGTGCGTTTACAAATTGTGAATTGCTTATATCTTTATTACTTATATCAATATTAGTAGTTTTATAATTTAGTATGTTTCCACTTAAAGTATATGTAAAGTTTATAAATTTATTATTTATAAAATTTTCCATTTCTGTAAAATCTTCATAATATCCTTTTTCAATAGTGATTACATATGAAAAATCTACTTTAAATAATGTTTCTGTTTCGGTAATAGTTTTAACATATTTTTTAATTATAAAAGTATCATTTAATTTTGTTGTATGAATTAAAAAAGGTTTTCTTATGTTTATTGCCGTTAATTTACATTGAATTACATTGTTGAGCGAATTTGTTAATTGAATTTTACAATCCGTAGATAATGAATTGACTACATTTTTATCAGTTCTAAAAAAAGTATTAAAATATAAATTCTTATATAAATCGTATTTTTCTATTATAGTTCCTGTAGTTGTTTCAGTTGGTTTATACTTTGAATAGTCTACATATGATTCTTTAATATTGCTGTTTGCTTCTATTATTTTATTGTTAGTATTGTTAGTCTCAATATCTTCACTCACCTTAATACTGTCCTGATGCTCGTGTTCAATGTCCTCGTCATCATCAGTATCGTCGTTAGTCTCATAAGCAATATTGTTAATGTAACTATGATTTGCTTCAATATTAGCATTGGCATTAGTATGTAAATAATTGTCTAAGTTATTGTTATTGTTGTTGCTATTTGATAAATAATCTAATAATTTGTTTTGTGCTTTATAAAAAAAATTTTTAATAGTATCATTATTCTTGAAAACATTTGACGTCAAGTCATGTATTTTTAATAATATATTTTCTCGTGTAAGTTCATCTAATTCTATTAAATTATATAATTCACTAATACTATAATCCTCTATATTTGTATTAAAAAAATGTGAATTATTTTGTGCCATCATATATTTATAAAATACTATATATAATGTTATTGAACTATTTTTATATTTTTAATAGTTACAAATCTGCTATTATACATATTTATTAAAAATTTAACAAAATTAAATTCTTCATTATTAATTATTCTTTTTTGTAATTTTTGTATTCCTTGACCTCTTTTACAATGATATGCTGATTTGAACAAGCATTCTTCTAGACAACTAATTACTTCTTTTTCATAGTTATTAAAATGTATTCTATTTATTCTAAAATTGGATCTATATATGTATCTATTATAGTTATTATCTGTATAAATTTTATAATATTTTTTATTTTCTCGTGCACAATTATTTTCAATTATACCTATACCCTCTATAATATTTTTGCTATTATTCATTTCTAATACTATTAATGTTGTATATGGCAAAATATTTTCACTAATTTTAACCGGACAACCATAAATACAACCAACATTGTTATTATTTTCATTTATCCAGTTTCGATTTTCATTAAAAGTTGTATTATTAAATCGTGTGACACATATTTCCATAGTAATTTGATAAATATTTACTCTATGAAATATTTATCAATTTTTATGAAATATTTAATTTTTCAAATAATAGCATTGAATAATTACTTCATCTATATTTGTTGTGCTTACTATTTGTTTAATAATATTGATTTTTTCTTCATTACAATAATTATGTAATAAAATGTTATTTATTGAATACAAAAAATTGTATTTGCTTATTGATTCATATAATTCAGTATGTTGCGCAATATTTTTAGGATTTACTGAGTTTATGACTACATAATTGTCTACTAATAATATATTTAAATTTAAACTATTATTTATAAGTGGTAAAGTAAATTGTATTAAATTTTTATTTTGAATTATTGTTAATTCATTAACAATTTTCATAATATTCATAGTTTTCTCCTGAAAAATATCTAATAATATGTTTTCTACTAATCCAGAATTATAAGTTTCACTATTGTTTGCTTTTAATGTTTCTCTAATTTTAGATTTAATATTTTTTACATTTGAATTATAAAATTCGGTTACTATTTGTAATAATTTACTATCTTCTATGAGCAATATATTATTTGATTTTAAATAATTTTTATATTCTTCTTCTATTATAGTAAAAATAATATGTTTAATAGTGTCTATAATATTTGTATTTGACATATTATAGTAATAACCTATTATAGTAATAGTAAGATTAGTATTTATGTTTTTATCTTTAATTTTATTTTGATTATAAATAAAAATAAATAAAAATAAATAAAAATTA
>Ga0208228_1000026_pt1 | contig 19618 bp, 17 predicted proteins | sample LakMenEpi25Jul11_FD_150730 | JGI IMG/M metagenome (GOLD analysis project Ga0208228, IMG submission 150730) | Freshwater microbial communities from Lake Mendota, WI - 25JUL2011 deep hole epilimnion (SPAdes) | ecosystem: Environmental > Aquatic > Freshwater > Lake > Epilimnion/Euphotic zone ...
ATATTTTATAATTATAAAATGAATACACTATTATTAAATTTAATACCAAATGATATATTAAATTTAATATGGACACATATATCCCCTGATTACAAGTATTTATTGAATAAATATTATTTTAATAAATATTATAGTTATCGTCTTTATGCTATTCACAATTATAAATTGAATGGTTCTATAGGTTTTAGCAATACTTTTACAAATTATAGCTATTATTATTATATATTAACCAATGATTTGTTATATTTTAGTAAAAATATATTAACTCTTTACATTACTAATAATAGCAATAATAGCAATAAAGATACTAAAAACAATAAAGATAAATATTATTATAAAAAATTTGTATATAAAAATCTTGTTTTTTATAATCTAGTAGATTTTTTTTATTATTATTGTAATAATAAAAATGAAATTATTAATATTATAAATAAATATAATTTAAGTCATTTAATAAAAAAATCACATAAAAATAATGCTAATAAAAATATTAGATGGACATATTAAATTATTATAATTCTGATGATATACGTTATATTAGTAATAATGTTGAAAAATATATTAATAATTTAGAGAAATATAATTCGTCAAAATATTTATATGTTTATGGTGAAACAGGAATAGGAAAAACAACTATTATTAAAAATATATTAGCTTCATTAAAATATAACATTAATTATATTGATTGTAACAATAATCAATTAACTTTGGAAGAATTAATAAATATAACCGATAATAAAAATGTATATTCTATGTTTTTTAATAATATTCAAAAAACAGCTATAATAATGGATAATATAAATTATTATTCATATAACGATAAGAGTTATTTTAATAACTTAATAAAATTATTGAAGAAAAATAAAATTCATAAGTTTATACCCTTTATATTTATAAATACTTTACAAGAAGAAAAGAAATTTACTGAATTATCAAAATTATCATATTGTTTAAAAATTGATCCCCCTTCCAGCTTACAATTGAAAAATATTATATATAAATTATACCCCAAAATATTGGATTTAGAAAATAATATATTAATTATTGACAATATAATAACTTATTTAGATTATAAATTTTATAAATTTATAAACATAGATTTTTTCTATAATAATGATATTATTGAATTAAAATTTAACAACAATAACAATAACAACAATAATAATAACAATAACATTAATAATAATAACAATAACAATAACAATAATATTAAAGTATTAACTAAAAATTTATTACATTATAAGTATAATTTACAAAATTTAGATATTATTAATTATTCTGACAGAACTAGTTTAAGTTTGTTACTACATGAAAATATTATAAAATTATTTAATACTAATTTAAGTCACAATGAATTGAAAATATATAAAAAAATCTTAGAAAATTTCATATTTTGTGATTGTATAGATAAAAATATTTTTTTGTATCAAATATGGCAATTAAATGATATTACATATATTATTAAAATATTTTATAATAATTTTATATTATCACAAAATAATTTATTAAAAAATATAGGTCAAGAAAATATAATTTTTACTAAGATTTTAACAAAATATAGTAGTGAATATAATAACTTTAATTTTATATTTAATAATACTCAATTATATAGCACAAATAAAAAAACATTGTTGTTACACATTTATACATATAATAATAGCAATGAATTTTATGTTAAATTAGTTCATAGTAGATTTATGAAACTAATTGAACAATATAATAATTATAAAATAAATAATTCATGTAAAAATAGTGACGATACTGAGGAATTTATTTTTGACGAATCTTTTAATTAACTAATTTTCCAATATCTTTATTTGGTAAGTATTCATAAATTGAACTATTTAATATATTTATATATTTATATAATTATATCATTTATATATTTATATAATTATATAATTATATAAATATATAAATGCGCTCTTCATATCATATTATACCTATTATTAAAAAAATAAATAATAAAAGATGTAAAACTCGCAAAATTTATAAAACATATAAAAAACGTAAAACATATAAAAAACGTAAAACTTATAAAACTCGTATAAAATATTTTGGTGGTACTTTGAGTAAATTTATAACGAATCGTCTTATAAAAGAACGAACACTATTTGGAATACCATTAGGTGAAAATATACAATATAATATTGGATCCTATATATACACGATTGATACTTCACAATTAGAAACTACTCATACTTTTACTATTATTAGACATATTGATGATTCTAAAGTTACTATTAAAATACCAGAAAACTATCCATATACTGCGCCTACTATTATCTCACAGTTGGTTACTACTCAAAAGACGCATGAAATATTAATTCCAAATTGGACACCTGCCAAAAATATTTTTAAAAGTATTTTTGAAATGCTACAACCTGCTAGCGATACAAGCGATGAGCAAAAAAAGTATAAAATGTTAATATATTGTCATGATATGCCTGTAAATAAAAAAGAGGATCATTATTTTTATGATTATTTAGCAACATTTATAGAAATGCACTATTCTGAAATAACTATTGTTGATTTTGATATTAAAACATTAGATAGTAATATTATAGGTAATCCAGATATTAAAGTCGATGGATTTAGTAAAACATTTATTGCGAACCATCCTGATAGGTATGATATAATCACACTTCCTGATTGTGGTGGTATATGGTATACATATCAATTACAAGAAAATACAGACATACCAACAGGAGTAGAACAACAACAAGCACTTGTTTTTAATATTATTAACATTTTTAATCTTTTAAATATAAATGGTTATATGATATTATCTAAATTTATGAATATTAATTTTTTTTATAAACTTTATAAGTCTTTTAGCAGTGAGGAAACTAAATATAAAATTATTCAACCTATAATAACAGATACTAGTATTGGAACTATACTTATAGTACAAAAACTAGTTTAAATATATATAACAATTATGTCATAAAAAAATATTATTATAATATTTTTTTATTAGTTAATTTTACTATTGATTAAGCTTCAAGACAAAGTTTTACCATTGGCTAATTTTTCCATTGACTAATTTTCCAAGACATTTTCCAACTTCTTCATCTGGTAAGCATTCATAAATAGCATTGTTTAATTCGTTTTTGTAGTATGTTTTTCCTTTAATAGTAATTGAAACCAGTTCTTCTTCATCTTCATCTTGTTCTTCATCTTCATCTTGTTCTTCATCTTGTTCTTCATCTTCATCTTGTTCTTCATCATCTTGTTTTCCTTTTGCTTTTGCTTCGTTTACGCTTACCTCTTCTTCTTCCTCTTCATTTGCTTTTGCTTCGTTTACGCTTACCTCTTCTTCCTCTTCTTCTTCCTCTTCTTCCTCTTCTTCCTCTTCATTTGCTTTTGCTTCGTTTACGCTTACCTCTTCTTCCTCTTCTTCCTCTTCTTCTTCCTCTTCTTCCTCTTCTTCCTCTTCATTTGCTTCGCTTACCTCTTCATCTTCTTCTTCCTCCTCTTTTTCTTTTTTAATTAACTCAGTTGGGTTTACTTTTTTAATAACATTATTTGAAACATTATGTAATTCTACAATTTTTACTTCTTGTGTGGTATTTTTGCTAGATATTACTTCATTTACACTAATAGTAATATTGTCCTTGTTTTCTTTTAATAAGTTATATTTTTTTGTTAATTCATCATAGTCCTCTACAAGTTTATTGTATTTAGTATTTAATTCAACATATTCAGGCATTTTAAATAACACAATTTTCAGATTTTGTAACAATTCATTATTTGCCTTATTTTTTTCTACAAAAATAGTTAAATTTGTTCTTAATGAATTTGTAAGATCAGAAGACAACTTATTAATGAGTTGAACCAAGTCACTATCCATATTATAAAGTTAAGTGGTTTATATTTTAAATAAGTTTTATAAATATTTTAAATCAATTTTTATAAAATATTTATAAATTGTTATTTTATAAATTTTTATTATTTTACATTTATTTTATACAATTTATTATTTAAAGATTTATTATTTAAAATATAATCTTCGTTTTCGTCGTATAACTCGGGTAATAATTTAGATAAGGGTTTTTCAACTATTAGTAATAATCGCTCGTGTTTTAATAGTTTTCTATATTCTTGAATATTCAAATTTCCGTAAAACTTGTCCAATGTATAATAGGGAGATGGTGCTAATTTAATATTTTTTTCATAATTATAAATTTTACTATATATGTTATTCAATAAATAGTATCTCTCGAATTTTTGTGATGATTCTATATTTTCATTCATCAAATACGAACACGCACATTCTGGACTACAAAAATTTCCGTAACAATAATAAGTATTTTTCATTTCATATTTTGGAATCATAATTGATTCATTATCAAAACAATAGGTACACCAAAAGCACGCACCTTTTTTATTAACATTGTTAGTTTTCAATTGTTTTGATAAATCTTCTAATTTTTTTGATATTATTTTATTATATAAAAGTTTTTCGCTAGTATTAGTATTTATTTTTTTATCAAAATTATTATGTTCGTTGTTTGAAGAAGTATATTCATTATTTAAAGAAGTATATTCATTATTTAAAGAAGTATATTCATTATTTAAAGAAGTATATTCATTATTTAAAATAGTTTCGTTATTTGAAGTATGTTCATCATTTAATGTGTCTTCGTTACTTTTTATATAATCATAATTTGTAATAGTATTGTCAAAGTCTTTAATATTGTGAACTAGAGGCGAGTAGTTTAGTTCTCCTATAATTATATCTCGTAATTTACAATTTAAGTGTAAAATTATGTTTGGTTTTTGATTCAATTCAATTATTATCTTCTTTTGTTCTATAATTTTACCTCCTTTGGGTTTTCTACCTCTTTTTTTATGAATAATATTTTTACATATATCTGTTGTTACTTCTATATTACCCACTATATTAATAACATTAGTGCTAGCAATGTTAGTCACAATAGTATTAGTATTAGTATTTGAAATGTCCAATACGTTATTTGCTAATGCTAAAAGTTTCAAGTTTTCGTGGTAGGACTTCGGTTTTCTCCCTTTCTTTTTAGGAACCATAATATTTTAAATAAATTACTTATAATTTATATTGTTTTAATTTATTATATAAACAATATAAATTATAAATACTTAATACTTAATACTATAATTTCATTAATTAACTATGACTAGTGCTATTAATTGGAATGAGAAATATCGTCCAAATAATTTAGACAAAATAATACTTAGTAATTATAATAAACTATTGATAAATAATATTATTGAAAAAAATTATTTTCCAAATTTACTTTTATATGGTCCTCCTGGAACCGGAAAAACAACAACAGTTATTAATTTAATAAATGGTTATTTAAATAAATATTATAGCGATAATAAAAAACAAATAGTTCATTTGAATGCTTCACACGAAAGAGGAATTGAAATAATTAGAAATAATTTATATACATTTGTAGTAAGTGATAATCTTTTTTTTGAAGGTCCTAAGTTTATTATTTTAGACGAAGTTGATTATATGACAAAATCCGCCCAACTTGCGTTAAAATATTTAATAGAATATTATAGTAACTATAATGTAAGATATTGTTTAATATGTAATTATATTACAAAAATAGATACTAATCTTCAAAGTTATTTTTGTAAATTAAAATTTAATAATATTCCATTTGAAGAAATACATACTTTCTTAGCAAATATTTCTAGCGCTGAAAACTTAAATGTGTCGAGTGATTATTTATATCATATAATTAATTTATTTAAAAATGATATACGAGCAATGGTCAATTTTTTACAATTGAATAATAATAACATTATATATTTTATAGATGCTGATGTATATGAAAAATTATATGCTATAAATTTGAATGATAGTTATGAGATTTTTAAAACAAATTTTATAAAACTCGAGAAAAAATATAAATTTAATTATAATGAATTTATAAAAATGTATATTTATAACATATTAAAAAATAATATATATAACATTAATGATACTAAAATAAATTGCTTAGAATTTTTTGTTCATAATTATAATAAACTAAGCGATAAAAATATAGTATTATATAATTTATATAATTTAATCAAAAATTAAATATATAAAAAATATTTAAAATAATAATTGAAATTATTATTAATTAATTTAAACTATTATAATTATGAATGTGGCTATTGAAAATGAGTGGTTACATTTTCTAGAAAATAATACCAGTAATAATACTAGTACTAATGCTAGTAATAGTGATTTGTATAATAATGAAACTACTATAACATCTACTAATAACATTAATGAAACCGGTAATAATTTGCCAAAAATTATTCCTGAAAAAAATTTCTCCCAAAATTGCTCATCTATTTATATATCAACAAAAACAAAAATCTTATTTTTAAGCACAAGCATCGATATTTTTGAGACTTTTTGGATTTTACCAATAACTGATTATAACGAGCAAAAAACAGGTATTGTTAAAAAACAAATTAAACTATCTTTTGATATTAAGGAAGACTATGATAAAATGTTGCTAAAATTAGATACTGCTAATGTTCATAATAAAATTATTACCCATATTGATACTAATACTCGATTTAAGCATGTAAGAAAAATTAGTATTGGACTATGTAAAAAAGATTTACTATATGCGCGAAATAAAGAGAAGAGTGCTTTCTATAATTGTTTTGTGTTATCATTAAGAATAAGTGTTGCTAACACTTTTAAAGAAATGCATATTAAAATTTTTAACACTGGAAAAATTGAAATTCCAGGTATTCAAAATGATGAGCAATTAAACATTATTATTAATGACCTTTTATTAATATTAAATAAATATGTTGATTCAAATATTACATGTAATTATAGAGATACTGAGGATGTTTTAATAAACTCAAATTTTAATTGTGGATTTTATATTAATAGAGAGATTTTATACTCTATATTAAGAAATAAATATAATATTAATGCCATATATGATCCTTGTTCTTATCCGGGAATAAGATGTATTTATTATTGTGATAATAATACTACAAAAATTTCATATATGATATTTAGAACTGGGAGTATTTTGATAGTTGGAAAATGTAATGAAGACACATTAAACGTTGTTTATGAATATATTAAAAATATATTATCGTGTGAATATGAAAATATATTTAATGAGGGATCTAAAATCAAAGAATTACATAACAAAAAAATGAAAAAAAAATTTATATATATAGAATAATTATTTAATTTAATTTAAACTCATATAAACTTATATTTGTGCTTAATGTGTCATTAACTTTATAATTATCTAGCTGGTAGTGTATTTCTGTTTCTATTTTATTGTTCAGTTTATTGTTACTTTTATTGTTTAAATTATATTTTATTTTTTTTTCTAGTGCGTCTCGTAATTGTAATAGTATATTATTAAATTCTGATAAATTAGTCTTAGTTATTATATGATTTTTCAATTTTTTTTCTAACTGCTCAATAGTATTTAATTTTTTTATTACAAATAAATTAATATAATTTGTAATACCAACTATTTGTTCTTCATTATATTCTATAAAATTTCTATTATCAATTAAATAAAAAATATTACATAAAATATTTAAGCAAGTATCCAATTCTTTATTTATTTTCTCTTTTATTAAATTATTAACACATTGCTTATTATAAGACAATAATGTTCTTTTATAAGTAAATAACACCGCATCTCTAAAAGTTAGTTCCAAGTTTGTTGAATTCAAATTAATTTGAATTAAAAATTCAATATAATATATATATGCTTTTTCTGATAGCACTATTACTTCATTAACAGTTTCGCAGTAAAAAAACAATAAAATGTAGATGTTTTTTAATAAAAGTAACCCTTTTACATAGAGCATCTCGAAATAATTAGGTTTATTTATATAATTTGTTAGCAAATTATGATAGAAAACATTTGTGTAATTTTTTAATAATTTATAAAATTCATCATAGTTCTCTAATTCCATATTATAACTAATAATAATATATAAACTAATAATAATATATAATATATAATATATAATATATAATATCAAAAAAACAATTTAAAGTTTTTTACAAATACATTTATATAAAATGAGTAGTGATAATGATAAATTAGTGTTGCCTCCTTCTAGTATATGGAACCAAATAGCTAAAATATCTATCACAGAAGATAAACCTATTATGCTCGATTATTGGACGGATTCTCTTGAAAAAAAAGTTTTAATAGGTGTTAAAGAAAATAAAGAAAAACTTTTAGTCAAAAATGAAGAAGAGTATACAAGTCCTATAGTTAAAATATATAAAATGGATGATGTATATATAATATGCACTGAAAATTCCATTTATTTAACTTCTACACGAATTGAAACACGACGAATTAGTTCATAAATCGCTATTTTCTATATAGTATACTATATAATATGAATTATTATTGTAAATAATTTTTTTATAATATGAAATTTTTAATAATTTACAAATATGTCGCACTATACATATAAAGTTATTATAATTTTGTATGCGCTCAGTAAAGTATTTTTTGGAAGTTTTATAAAATTGTTTTATGTGATTTATAAATTCTTCTACTTTATTATTAATCTCATATTTTTTATATATTTCTTTATTTATATATAAATAATCCCCTTCTTTTATACAATAATTATTTAAATAATCATAAAAATAGTCCTTTATAGAATTTGAACATATATCATTTATAAACACATCTGCCATTATATATATAAGTATATAAGTATATAAGTATATAAGTATATAAGTATATAAGTATATAAGTATATAAGTATATAAGTATATAAATATATAACGTTTTAATATAAAGAACGAAGAAGAAAGTATATTACTCTTTTGTTATTATATTATAAAGGTGATTTACAAAAAAAATTATTTCAATATTATCTTCTTCAATAGTAAAATGATTATTTATATAGTTTACTATGTATTTTATTATTAAATATTTCTTTTGTTCTGTAATATTTGTATTGTTGTTTTTTATGTAAAACAAAAAATTTTCTAAAATATCTATGATTGAATGTCCTTTATGTATTAAATTTAAAACAAAACCTACCGCCTCTTTTTTATCTTTATTTATACAATGACTTATTAGTTCATCATAATAATTTATAATTATATTTGATTCAATGTCTAATTCTTTCACATCATTCAGTGATTCAAAATTATTATATAATAATTTTATTTTTTCAATATTATTTATTAAATTATTTATTGAGTTATTTGATAAATTAATAATGTAATTTTTTATATTGTTATCAATATTAATATTTTCTTTAGTAATAATAGTATTTAATATATTTAACAAATAACTATGATTTATAGGTTCAAATTTTATTATGTCTAATAAGTAAGTAAAATTACTGTGTATTTTTAGTATATTTGATGTAGATAATATAAAATATATAGTATTTTTGTAATTTTTTACTAATTCATAAAAATATAATTGTATTACATCTGAAAACATTTCAACATCTTCAATTACTATTATTTTTTTATAACTATTATTTATACAATTATTTATAAATATTTTTACTTCATTTTTATAAAAATTAATACCTTGATCTTTTAATAAACTAATATAACATACATAAGTGTTTATTAAATTATTATTGTTGTAATAATGTTTTATTATTATATTAATTAAACTTGATTTTCCACATCCTGACTCACCTTCTAAAATAAGGTTAAAATAACTATTTTCCAAATATTTGCTTAATAAATGTTTATTATTAGTGCTTAATAGTAACTCATCAATAGTTTGTGGTTTATATTTATGTATTAATAAATTATTCATAGTGTTAAATTATTATAGTATAATAGTTATAATAATTTAAGTTGTAATAAGTCAAATTATAATAATTTAAGTAATAAGTTATTATAATTTATTATAATATGAATTATGATAACTATTATAATATACTAAATTTATCAAATAACGCAAATATAAATGATATAAAGAAAGCATATAGACAATTATCTATAAAATTTCATCCTGATAAAAATAATAATAGTGATTCTGAGCAATTTAATAAAATTAATGAAGCATATAGTAAGTTACTTGAAAAATATAATACTAATAATGTTAATAATGTTAATTATAAATATAATATTAATGAAACAACTAATGAAGTTGATAAATATTATAGCCATGATTTAGTTAGTGCAAATAATGCGAATAATCCTAATAATCCTAATAATCCTAATAATCCTAATAATCCTAATTCTATATTAAAATCCTCTTATTTTAATGTTAACAATTATGAAGATATTATTATAAATTTAAGTATAACTTTTAATGAAGCATATGCTGGATGTAATAAACCAATAGTTGTAAACAGAAAAATAATTGTTAATAATGTTATTGGGCATGAAAAAGAAACACTATATATTCCAATTCCAAAAGGTATTGATGCTAATGAAATTATTACACTACACAATAAGGGCAATGTATATATTTCCAATGGTTCAGTTACTTATAGTAATATTAAAACAGTAATTTGTTTGTTAAATCATGAAGTTTTTGAGAGAATTGGATTAGATATTATTTTTATTAAAACTATTACTCTAAAAGAGGCATTGCTAGGATTTACTTTTAATTTAAATCATATTAACAATAAAAATTTTAAAATCACATGTTCTGAAGTAATTAATTTTAATTATGAAAAATTAGTTCCTAATATGGGTTTTATTAGAGATACTTTTGTTGGTAATCTGATTATAAAATTTAATATAACATTTCCTATAACAATCTCTCAAGAATCCAAAAAACTTTTGGAGAAAGCATTATAAATTATGGTTGCTGTTAGTTTGTTAACAATAAATATTTTGATAAGTTTGTGCTGGCTTCTAATACTTCTCTAGAATTTAGCTTACAAAACCAATTATAGTTGTTTCTCTTTAATAATTCATCAGACGGAACATATAAACCATAACATTTGTTATTTAATTCTAAGAAAGTTGAACTCATAATATCTTCTAAATTGATTAATTTGTTATTTATATTTTTAGTACCTATATATTGACCATTTATTAAATCTATTTCATCGTTTTGACTTTTCATTAATAACCATTTATTTACTAAATCTTGAATAGTTGTAGTATTTGAGTAATCAGAACTATATAAAATTTCTAAATGATTAATAAACTCCTTCATTTTTTTACACTCTTTTACGCATCCAATAAATTTGGTAGAGGGCATAAAATGCATAATATGTGAATTGGAAGATGTATTTTTAAATTCCGCAGTTACCATTTTGTTGTGTGAGAGAATGTTTTCGTATATTTTATCTAACGATTTAAATAATATAAATGAATTTTCAATATATAACCCTCCATACGCATATAATAATTTCATAATATTTAATGTTCTTAAATTTGATTTAATAGGGTCAGATACTTTGTTTAACTCCATACTATTATTTTCTAATAATTTATGAAATGAATTATCATCTATAATAATAATATGGAAATAATTAGAACATTTATTTATAATAGATTTTATTGTTAAATACAAATAATCTTGGTTTAATTCATTGCTATTTCTAGAACCAAAAGATTCCCATTGCCTACTATTTTTTACATAATCAATATGTAACCATATTATAGGTTTTTTGACTGCGCTTAATTTCTCAATAGTATTATCAATATCATCATTTAATAAATATTTCTTTATTACATTTAATTCCTCTTGTTGTGTATTACTATCTACATTTAATTTAAATTTTCTGTATATATATCCTACAACAATTAAAAATAGTATACTAACAAATAAGTTGAATAAATTTATTTTTTTAATATTCATATTATATATACTTTTATATATTAAAAATTTAATATAAATGTAATAAATTTTTAATGTTATAAACTTTACTTTTTGCTGATTTTATTATAACAATTGCTTTAAATTGTTCCAAAATTTTTCATTCTTTTTCTTATTAATTTCATCTTGTTTAAATAGATTATATGCTCTCATAGACGATAAGGCATTTTCATCTTCCTTTGATTTATTTAAATATTTGTTTGCCTCATCTGTTTTCATTGGAGCAATAGATTGTTGTGTTCTTTTGAATTTTATATCATCATAAGAGCTATAATTGCTTATATTGTCTTCATTTGTCACTGGAATTATACTTTCTTCGTGTGCCTTCTTTAAATCCTCATATTGGAATTTACTAAATAATCCAGAACTATAATCTTCCGGTTTTGAATTTGTTAAATCGCAATAGTTACTATTGTTAAACTCATATATGTCTTTCTTTTTTATTAAATTATGGCTTCTTAGAACTTTCTTTTTTTCTTCCATTATTTTGTGTATTGAATTTATATCTGTACATTTTACCATTTCTTCAGTATTGTTGGTATTAAGCCAATCACCATAACCATTTTTTTCATAGTCATTGCTAATTTTAAAGCTTTCAAATTGCTCGTTAAACCATTTATTGAATTCTTGTGTGGATTTTGTTGTCATTATTTTATGTATTAACTCTTCATTTACTTCATCTTTTTCTACAATATAACTTTCATTATAATTATTTAAATTTTTTAGTGAACTATGTTTCTCTCTAAAATTATAAATGTTAAACAAAATTTTATAGGCACTTGAGAAAAATAGAAAATAACTTTTGTCTAGTCCTGACTTATCGGGATGACTTGCCAGAACCCGTTTTTTAGCACTCTTTAAGTCTTCTTCGTTAAATTGTTTGCTTATGTTAAATAGTTTTAATATATCTTCATAATCATAATTAGTAATGTCTAAATCCATTTTATTTTAGTAATATTATAAATATATTGAAAATATTTTTATACTATTTATTCATTACAAATATTATATATTATTATAATATATAAATGAGTTCACGGCAATTACAAGATTTAACACCAAGAGAGTTGGTTGACCATGTGTATCTTGTAAGCGGAGAGGCGAAGAGAGCAGCGATGACGAGACGGGCAACAGTCGGAAAGGCATTGGCATCAGCACAAGCAGTACCAGCAAGGTTGGCAGTAGACCAGGCACATGAGGCAAGTAACCCAAGAAATGATGATGTTGCGAGAGCAAGAGCAAGGGCAAGAGCTATAGCATATTTGGATATATTACATAGACAACAGATGCTGGGAGAATGGCCCGAACACATAGATGAAGCCGTTATAGAAGAACAAATACATCAGGCTACTCCATCTGTAATTGCCGAAAAACAAGAAGTTAAAAAACATATGGGTTCTATGTTAGGAGACTGGGACAAAGCTGGTAAATTATCTAAGCGACGCATTAGGAAAACAAAAACAAAAATGAAAAGAAGACGGCAAAAAATTACAAAAAGAAGAAGAAAATAATATAATATTTATTAATCCTCTTCTTTAATATAACTGCTCGTACAAAGTTTCCTTATTATTTTTTCTTCATTTTGTTCTTTGTTATTTGCTATTGCCACTAACGTATGTGTATAATAATTTTGCTTAGATTCATTATTTTGAAAATCAGGGTTTTCCTTCGTCCATTTACTCAAAGCACAAAATTGTTTGGTCGATACATCTTTAATGGCTTTCCTTATTTTTTCCTTATTAACATCTTTTTCCCAGTTATCATCATCTTTTATATATAGTGACTCGCGTTTTATATCCGTGCAATGAATAGGGCGTTGATACAATCCTAATTTATTCATATTTTCAATTATTACATTACTTAGTCCGTTTACTAGTCCATTTTGCTTTGTATAATCTAATTGTTGTAAACTTACTTGTATTGATTTTATAAAATCACTCATATTTATAGCATCTTTACATCGCTCATTTAAAAATACTTGAATATTAAATTTATTATTTTGTATATTGTTATTATTATTATTTCCTACCTTAGGTATTAATTCACTAATTTGATTTTGTTGCTTCATCATATGGTCTTGTTGCTTAACAATAATCTCTCTCATTTCTTTATTGTCGTTCAGTAATTTCATAATTAGATCATTTGTTAATGTAACCTCCTTGCTCGAATTTTCACACGTAATTTCGTCTGTGCGCTTTTTTGCGCTTTTTTCATTTTTAAAATCACATTTTTTCTTGTGATTATGTAATGAACTCCTATATGGATACGATTTTCCACAATCGCACGAAAAAAATGACACGGTGCTATTTATTTTTGCGCTTTTTGTTGTATAATGTTGTATAAATGTTGTATTTTTATGTTTAGGTGTTAAAATATGTCTGTTGTAATCTGATTTCTTGCTCGTGGTGTATTGACATTTTTCACATACAAATAAAGTTGCGCTTTTTTGCGCTTTTTCGGTTGTCATTGTTGTATATTTATACAACAAAAAAACTCCTAAATCATTTTTTTTTATAATAAAAAAAGTTATGGTAAGGTGTTTTTTCAAAAAAATAAAAATTATTCAAACCTTTATGGTTTCAAAAGTGAAAAATGTGTATTTTCAAGCCTTTTTTTATAAAAGCTTTTAAAAATCAAAAATTGGACATTTATAAATGTCCATTTTCCAAAAAAATTCTGAAATTTATTTTTCGATTTTTTACAACTTTTAATATTTTTTAAAGTATTTATTCTTTTTAATATTATTTTATAAAATTATGTATACAAAGTGGTATCAAACCTTTAACTACGTCCAAGTCCCCCCAAAACTAAGCTTTCTCAAGGAAAAATAAAATACATAAAAATAAAGTATAATTAAAAATATATAAAATAATGTTATTTATATAATTTATAATGAGTGAGTTATTGAGCGAGGAAACTTTAAAATTAAAGTGTGAAGCATTAGAAAAGAATGAGATGATTGTTATAAAATTTACTGCTGACTGGTGTGGTCCGTGTAAAAATATTAAAGACTTGTGTATACAATTTGAAAAGACCAAACCAAGTTCTATTCAATATTATGAAATAAACATTGATGAATCACTTGAATTATATATGAAATTAAAAAAAATGAAAATGGTAAATGGAATTCCAGCACTTTTAGCATATAAAGGCGGAACAAAAGAATATTGGTATATACCAGACGAAGTTCATTTAGGGTCAGATAAAAAAGGACTACTCCAGTTTTTTGATACTTGTGTACGTTATGTATCTGGGTCTTAATTTACGAAATATATAGGTAATTTATAATTCATTAATTATGGATTATAAATTAATAATTAATAATTAATAATTAATAATTAAGGATCAAAATTTATAATAATTTTAATATGTTTTCATTGAATTCTTCAATCTTTATTTTAGGAAAATGTATGTGTCCTTCATAAAAATATTTACAAAAAGCATAATATATTTCATAAGTACTATTATAATGTTCTTTATATTCTTTTAATAAATAGTTATGTATTTTATCAGGCAATAGGTTTAAACTACTTACTGGTAATACATAACATAATAATAATTTGTCATTCAAAATATTATAATTTTCGCTCATAGCAAATTCGCTATTAAAATATGGAATGTAGGCATATAAATCACATAATAGAGGTGGATAATTATATTTAAAATATAATGACCAGTTTTTGCATGGTGAAGAATAATAATAGTAAACCCATTGAAGAGTTTGTAAGTAGTTCGTACATAATACTTCTAAATTTTGGGTATAATCATTTTTTCTAGAGTCAATAGCACATAAACTATAATAATATCTGTGTTGCCAGTCCTCTTCAAAAGGATTAATAAAGTTCTCAATATTTCTCTCCCAAGATGGAATACAAGAATATTTAAATTCTATTTCTTCGCTATTTGTTTCTGGATAGAATTTTTTGGACTGCTTCTCTCTAACATTATAAATTTCTTTAATAAAAGTCTCTTCGTGCTCAGCAATATTTTTAATGTATTTTTTAAAACTATTCCAGTGAATTGAATTATTAACTATTAAAAATTCATTGGCTTTAAATAATTTTTTATATAATTCTAATAAAATAGTAAATCCATTTAATCTAATATTTAATGCTGGAAAATGCGGTAAAAAGTCATTTCCTAATAAGAAACATATGAAAATGTAATCTTCTATTTTTTTATAATAGTTAGTATTAGAGGGTTTTATAACATTTAGATCTTCACCAGTCAACTCATTAACAATAATACTTCCCAAATAATTAATATTGATAATATATTTTTGATCAGGATTGAGAGATTTATCTAATTGGGTAATAAATACTGGTGTCTCTCTATACAAATAAATATTTTGTGTATATTTCAAATGATTTAATGATAACATAAATAAATCAGCATCCATACCATATATTACATTAGTTTTTTGCGAAATAGTAGTTGATTCTCTAATAATGTTAAATAATTTGTGCTCACCCTCTCCATGTTCGTTGGATAAACTCAATAACACATTTATTTGCTTATTTTGCGAATTAAAGAATTTTTTATTAAAATGACTAGCAATAGCATTATTTAAATTAGTCATAAATAGTGTTCCTGGAGTAATAGCGCAAGTATCCCATACTATTTTTTTATTGAATATTTTATTTAAATATGCTGATTTATAACGGCGATTTTTTTGTTGATTAATCTTGGCAAAAGGTGGAACACCATCAAAAGCAATGTAAATGTTTTCACTTGGTCCAATAATTTTTATAATTTCTTCTAGTTTACTTAGCACTTTTTTAATAATATAATTCTCAAATTGCGATGAATTTTCGAATTTGTCAAAGTCAAGACTATCATATATGAGAGAATTGCTATCTATAAATAAATTGTCAATAGCACACAAATTATCAAGTTTGGATATAATAGTTCCATGATTTTTAATTAAATAACTGAAATAATACGGAATACCCATGCTATTCAATAATAGTCAATAATAATGTATAATATTATTAAGTTATTATATCAATTTTACATAATATAAATATATAATATAGGTTATATGTAATGAGTGTTTATGAAGAAAAAATAGAATTTTTTAGAAACGCAATAGACAATATAATAAGAGGAATAAATTATTATAATAGTTTAAATATTATAACAATTAATGAATACAACAACGCACAAGAAGCCTTGGAAAAAACAGTAAACTTAATAAATACAATAAACTACGACAATATTATTAATGACTTACAATATATTAATAATAATATATCAGTATTAATAAAAAATTATGGATGTTACAATTTTGAAAACATAATAAATATATGTTTGTCTAGTTCTTTTGTAGCTAAGAACTTTAATGATGAATTATTATTAAAATATAAATTACTTGAAAAATACCTACATCCTATAAATTATAAAATTATAAACTGGAATGCCAAAACATTAAAAAGCAATAAAGAAATATCAAAAACCAAAATATTAAGTGATAAAAATATACTTGAAAGCAATACATTAGAATGTTTTGATATGGCAAAAAGTGCCAATAATTTTATAATTAGAGTTCACGGGATTAAAGTCATAATTCACGATTATAATAATAAAAAAACATTAGTCATAGAAAATATATGCGATGAAATATTATTGACAAACAATTGTCACGAGTTTATAATAAGCAAAAAAAACAATATAGTAAACTTCATTAAAGAAACAGGCGCATGTAATAATGAATTATTTAATAACCAAATTTGGACGAATTTTATGAATAATTTATTACTCAAAGAATTATTAATTTATAGTAATCAAGAACTTTATAATAAATATATTTATACAATCACACAAGTAAATTCATATAATCAAAAAACATTGGAAAGTTTAGTTCAGGATTTTATAACAAGTGATTTATTTAATCAACGAACTATGTTAATACATTTATTACTATGTGATGATAAAGTAGAAAATTTATATATTGCTAACCTACTATATGATTTATTAATAGATGATAAACTAAATAATGATAGTAATGAGCAAAAGAAAATTTATAATAGTTTAAACTGGAGTTGTAAAAAACATTTTAAAAACGCATTACAAAAAACCACAGAATATAGTAATGAGTTATTAAATTATGATTCATCAAGAATTCCATATGAACAACAAATATGCTTAATGAAAGCAAATACAAATGTTAAGGAAAAAGCAATGCAAAAATTAAAAGAATTAAAATCAAAATCAGAAGATTCAGGTTCTAAGGCAAGACAATACTTAGAAGGATTATTAAAAATACCATTTAATATTTATAAAGAAGAAGATATATTGAAAATTAAAAATGACATCACCAATTTAATAACTAATTTAATAAATCCATTGAAAAATGGTAAAATAACTATTACAACTTCCAATACAAATATTACTATGCTAATAAACGAAATAAGTTCTATTAATAATAACAATACTATTAAGAATATAAACACAATACAAAAAATAAAAAATAACAATATCCTAATAATAAACGAATTATTAACATTAGTAGTAAATTACGTAGAAAAAAATAAAAAAAAAGTGAATGTAGAACTAGTAAAGTCTATAAAAAATTTACATGTTATATATGAAGTTGACCACCCTATAAAATTAACAAAAGAAAATATGTTACATTTTCTTAAGTCTATTAATTTTAATTTACTAGCACAAACTAATAATAACATAAACAAAAATTCACAATATTTACACGAAGTTATATTATTATTTCAACAATTACTCAACAATGATTATTTTAATTATTTATTAACTATTGAGAAAAATGTGAATGAAATAGTGCGAAAAAATGATACAATAGTAAACTATATAAATACATTTAATAGTATATTAGACAATGCTGTATATGGTCATAAAAATGCTAAATTACAAATAGAACGAATATTGGGTCAATGGATAAATGGTGAGTCAGGTGGCTATTGTTTTGGTTTTGAGGGACTACCCGGTGTAGGTAAAACAAGTTTGGCAAAAAAAGGAATAGCAAATTGCTTAAAAGATAAAAATAATAATCCAAGACCTTTTTCTTTAATTGCTTTAGGTGGTTCATCCAACGGAAGCATATTAGATGGTCATAATTATACATATGTTGGTTCAACGTGGGGTAAAATAGTTGACATCTTAATAGAGCATAAATGTATGAACCCTATTATATTTATAGATGAGTTAGACAAAGTTAGCAAAACAGAACATGGTAAAGAAATTATTGGAATATTAACTCATTTAGTTGATAGCACTCAAAATACTAATTTCCAAGATAAATATTTCAGTAACATAGATTTAGATTTATCAAAAGCACTATTTATATTTTCTTACAATGATGTAGAATTAATAGATAAAATTTTGTTGGATAGAATTCATAGGATAAAATTTGATACATTAACATTAGACGATAAAGTAATCATAGTTAAAGATTATTTATTACCAGAATTATATACAAAATTTAAATTTAACAATGTTTTAATATTTCAAGACGACATAATTCAATTTATAATAGAACATTATACAAATGAATCAGGAGTTAGAAAGCTAAAAGAAGTATTATTTGAAATAGTATCGTCGATTAATTTAGAGTTATTAAAAGGTAAATTTTTACACGAATTACCATATACAATAAGTATTGAATATATTGAAGAAGTATTGAAAATTAGACATAAAATAAGACATTTGACTATTAACGCAAATTCTGAAATAGGTATAATAAATGGTTTATGGGCAAATGCTTATGGTAATAGTGGCATTTTACATATTGAATGTAAGTTTTTTCATAGTTCTACATTTTTAGATTT
>Ga0208228_1000037_pt1 | contig 17637 bp, 12 predicted proteins | sample LakMenEpi25Jul11_FD_150730 | JGI IMG/M metagenome (GOLD analysis project Ga0208228, IMG submission 150730) | Freshwater microbial communities from Lake Mendota, WI - 25JUL2011 deep hole epilimnion (SPAdes) | ecosystem: Environmental > Aquatic > Freshwater > Lake > Epilimnion/Euphotic zone ...
ATTTTACTTATTTTTTCATCTACGTCATCTACTTCATCTACTTCGTCTTCATCATCTTCGTCTTCTTCGTCCTCTTCTTCTAATACAATATCCTCTCCATTTGTTATTTTACCTTTATATATGTAAGGTTCTGTATATTCTGATGGTATATCAATTTCTTCTGTATTAATTCTAAGTTGGACGCCCATCGCTTCAAATTCCTGTATCAATAATTTAAAAGCATATGGAGTTCTAACAATTGATATATCGTCATTATTGCAATTTTTACATTCATTTATATTTGACGCTATGTTAAGTGCTACAAGTGTTCCGCAGTTTTTGCAAGCTGCCCACGCATATTTATCTGAACGTTCCATCATACTTTCTTGTAAAAACATAGAAATACCATGACTTAATAAAGTATCACGTTCCATTTCACCGATTCGCAATCCACCGCCATTTCTTCTACCTTCTGTTGGTTGTCTTGTTAACCCTGTAACTTTTCCTGTTCCTCGTGAGTTAATTTTTTCTGCAACCATATGTTTTAAACGAAAATAATAAGTAGGACCTATAAATATTTCTGTTTCTATCTGTTTACCTGTAAAACCATTGTATAATATTTCATTCCCGTGTTTATTAAAAGCATTATCTTCTAATCTTTTATATACTGATTCGTTATCAATTGGTATAAATACAGTTGCATCTCCTAGAATACCTTCTATACAACACAATTTGGCAAATATACATTCTACTAAATGACCGATTGTCATACGCGAAGGAATAGCATGTGGATTTATTATTATATCAGGTTTGACACCATCTTTTGTATAAGGCATATTTTCTTCAGGTATTATCATACCAATAACGCCCTTTTGACCATGTCGCGAAGCATGCTTATCCCCAAATTCAGGTTTTTTAATTTTTAAAAATTTAACTTTACAAATAATAGAATCTTCTCCAGATAATTTATTAGATATATATACGTCATCTACTTTTCCATATAATGAATTATCTGTACTTATAGAAACATCCTTGTATATCGTTTTTTTCTTCTGTATTGTGAAAACCCCTTCTTTGTGCTCGTAATATATTTCCTTTACGTTTAACATACCAACAATTATAACCTCTTGACCTTGTGGTATATATGTTCCCTTCTTAATAAAACCATTATCATCTATATATGAATAATCCTTATTTTTAATTCCTACTAATTCGTCGTATTTACCTAGTTTATCTTTTATTTTTGTAGGATTTCCAAAAATTATTCTTTCATAAGCAGAAACTATTTTACTAGTTGCAGTTATTGATTTATAATAAGATAAATAGTTTAAACCTCTATTTATTGCCCCCTTGTTTATCATAATACTATCTTCTTGATTAAACCCAGAATAAGTCATAATAGCGACAATTGTATTATATCCGTTCGCCATATAATCACTTGAAGTATATTGTGCAATTCGTGTATTTATAATTGCTCTTTGCGGATAATGCAATACATAACTCATAGTATCAAATCTTTTATTAAAATTTGTAGCGTATATTCCAATCGCTTGTTTAGATTGCGCCGCGTGGAATACATTACGCGCCGCTTGATTATGATTACACATAGGTATATTACCTGTAACTACACTAAATATAGTTGAAGGATGTATTTCTAAATGTGTATGATAAGATGTAATCTCTTCTTTGTTCATTGCAATTAATACTGTATCAGTTTCTTCGTTATCTAGATATTCTATACACGCTCCACTTTCTTCTAATTGTTTTAATATGTTATTATAAATTTTTCTATAATTATCATTATGTTCAGTAAGAGATGTATCACTATCTTTCTTCTTTTTACCCCCTCCGCCTATATTAAAAATTGCTCCTCCTAATTTTTCAATAGTAGAAGAATCATCTGTTTTTATTGGATTATTATAAATATCTCTATAATAATAATCGTCATTCTTATCTTCATCCGCTAATTTATTGAACCTTCCATTTAACATATCAAACCAGTTTGTACAATTATTTTGATATGCAATTATTTCATTTTCGTCGGATTTATTTTTTCTTAATATAAGAAGAGGTCTGCAAGGTCTTCCCGCTTCTGTAAATATTCTAATTTCATTACTAGGAATATTCCATGATATAGATATTAATATATTAATTAAACCATTTCTTCTATATGCTTTTAATAATCTTGTTACAAATATAGGGTCTCCTGTATATCCGAATAATGTCCCATTTAAAAATACTCTTGTAATATTCTTATTAATTAATAAATTACATTTATTCAAAGCAATAATTCCAATGTCTAATAAACATTTTTTGATATTATTGACATTTAATCCTGCTGTTATTTTTGTTAATAATGATAAATTTTTAAGATATCCAATTGATGCGCCATCAGGACTTTCAAAAGGACACATCATACCCCATTGTTGTGAATGTAATCTATGAGGACTTGTTATCTTAACACTTCTATCTATAGGAATATTTACACGTCTTAAATGTGATAAATATCCAATATAACTAATTCTAGATAAATCCTGAACTATTCCTAATTCAGGGTCGCTATTATTAATCAATCCCCATCTCCCTTTTAAAGATTTTCCAAATGTTTGTGTAATTATTAAAGAATCTACAATTTTATAAATATTATTATTATTTACAATATTTGTATAATTACCTTTTTCTTTATAAGAACCATAATAATATTCATTATCTATTTTAATTCTTATGTTATCTCTCAATTTTATATAAGATTCTTGAAATAACTCTGTAAGTTTAAAACCACTAATATCAACGCGTTTATATATATAACTATCTCTGTCGCTTAGAGGTATAGTCCCTATCACAGTTTTTATAAATTGTAATATTAAATATCCTAAATACTTGCCCTTATTATCTAATTCGTCAATATTAGGAAATATTTCAGTCATTATAACCGATTTGACATGCTCTATGCTACCATATTTAACTCTGTGTTTCAAATAATTTAACGCATCGTTTTGTGTATAAACGTATATTTTCTCATCTTTAAAAGTATAAAATGAACTGATAATACTAGGACGTATAAAATTATCAAAATACTCTTTTTCATCGCTGTCAAGTTCATCGCCAAAAATATAATTATATATTTCTTTATCGGTTTCTATCCCTAATGCCCTAAATAAAATAAATAGTGGTATTTTTTCACTAAATGAAGGTAGAGATGCTAATATAGAACCATATCTATATCCTTTACCAGTCATATATTTAAAATCCACTTCATCTTCTCTGTATAGACCATTTTTTAATGTAGGAGTATCTACGTAATAAAACTCTATGTTAAATGGTTTAACAGAACCTTTGTCTGAAATACATCTTATTACACCTTTGTAACTGAAACCATTTATATCATCGTCTTTTAGTTTGCTTGTAAATAATTTATTAGTTACAATATTTTCTTGAGCTATTATAACTTTTTCCTTCCCATCTATTATAAAATAACCTCCTGTATCATAAGGACATTCACCTAATAATTTTAATATATCAGAACCATTATTTTTTAATAAACAAATATCGCTGTGAAGCATTATTGGAATACTTCCGATAGCAATATTATTAAATTCAATATTATTCACGACATTTTTATCATCTGTTATTTTTACAATTATTTTAGCAAAAATATGTGTCTCGTATGTTAAATTTTTCATTCTTGCATCATTGGGTGTTATTAATTTAGGAGCACCATTTTCAAAACTAATAGGTCTATCAACATATATATTATCACCTTCTTCTCCTCCTACAAATATTTCAACTTTAACAATCAAATTTTTACTGATGTCATCTAATTTAATCATAGTAATTGGGTTATTTAATTTTATAATCTCTGGTATTTTAATTTTTACAAAATTTCTATAACTATCTAAATGATGACCTGTAAATGGATATTTATGATCTTTAAAATATAAATCTAATATATTCCATTCATTATTAATCATTCTTCTAATATTATATATTATTATATATTATTATATATTATTACGCCAACAGAAAAAGAGATATACATAAACTTGACAAATTCTAGTAATTTTAACTATATTTTATTTCTTCAAACCCCATTCCGTATATTAATAAGTTTCCGGGATTATTTTCATCTAATATTATACTATATGGATTTAAAGACAAGTTTTTTATTTTTATTGTTTTTGATTGCGCATCTCCGCTACTATTAAAATGCAAAACACCAGATGTATCAAAATTAACGTTTTTTTTATTTTCATTAATAATTTCTATATTTGATAAATAAGGTATATCAGAAATTTTAGCATCACTATTCTCATCATATATTTCTAATTTTCCTTCATTGCTAAATTTCATATAATGCCTATTATTTAATGATTTAAATTTAATTATTTTATTTTCTGTTTTATCCTTTGATACGTATTTAATATCTTCAAAATCAAAAGTTTTACCTTCATTAAGAACATATTGGTTATTTAAAAGTTTGTCTCCCCAAGGCATATAATGAAAATTAACTTTATTTGCAAATACATCACTAGAAGGGTTTAATTTAAACATCTTATAATTTATTTCTTGTATTCCAGGAAATGATGTTGCATTTCTTATTTGAAAGTCTTCTGTTATTTGCCTATTATATCCATTATCTATATATTTAATGTATTCTTCTTTTAATGAAGAAGCAAGAGCGTACGTTTTAATTTGTTTTAATTCTTCAGGATCAATCACTTCATCTTCGTACGCAGAACTATTTTCATCTCCTCCCTTTCTTTCTTCTAATGTTCTTTTTAATGTATCATTATATCTATTTTGCATTTCGTGGTCTCCACCATCCCAAGGTTTTACATGATAAATATTATATACTTTTACTTTCATATTTTTATCATAACTTTCATGTTGCAAACATTTTGTAGGTAGAAAAAATGTAGATACCATTGTACTTATATCTTCTTTAGCATCAGATACACACCCATAATCTTCGCATATATTGTCAGTTAGTGTTTTATATACATTATTTTTTTTTTTTACATTACCAATTATTCTTAAAAAATATGAACGCGGATGCGTCATTAATTCCATCCATTTATTTTGATTTGTATATGCTTCTAATGAGGGATAATATGTATAATCGGTGACATTATTCATAAGATTTGGAACATATATTATAACATTAATTTTTCCTTGAAATGTATATCTTTCTTGAAAAGTTTTAGAATAATCGTTATTATCTTTAATAAATTTAGCATATAGTAAAAAATCCTTATCTTTTTCTAATAGTTTCGCTATAGATACATATATTGGAAGAGGTATAGCATTATTGTATGGAACCTGTATCTTTGATCTTATTTCTTGTAATTTTTGTACTATTCCATTCTCTAGATTTTCTGCATTTTCTGTAAATTCTACACAGCACATATTTTTATTTATATGTTCCTTATCATTATATTGTTGCATTGTCATATTGATACATCTAACTTCTTTTAAAATTTTTGAAGTTTGTTTAGAAAGTATATTATTTAATTTTGCACGATCATATTTTTTATAAATAAGCATTTATTATTATTATATTTTATATGGATATAAATAATTATATAGATTTATGTGTTATAAATAATTCTCATTATGATATATCATTTGTTGTATATAAAATATTAAAGGATAAATATAGATATGTTAAGAATAATTCTTGGGAATATCTGGATAAGAATAATAATTGGGTTCGTGATATAAAACAAACAAATCTAATATATTCTATTAAAACAGATGTGTATAAATATTTTATAAAAAGGTCCATAGAATGGAATGAAAATAAAATTTTAATTAACAATGATATATTAAATAACAATATAATGTCTTCTAAAATATTAATAATTTCTTCAAAACTTAAAGAAAATAAATATATATCCGCAATTATAAAAGAAAGCCAACAATTTTTCATATAAAATGAATATGCAATACAAGAATGATAATTTAATTAATGCTAATGAATATGAATTATATAAAATAATTAAGAAAAATTATAAATTTAATAGAGAAGATTGTTATATATCTGATATCAATAAGGATATATTTAATAATTTTAAAAAATTATTAAAAAACGATAACTATTTTGATTGGAATTTTTCTATAAATTATTCAAATAATTGCAGATATTCTTATTATATAAATTATAAAAATATAAACTTTTATATTTTAATGAACACTCGTATAACAAAAAAAATTATTAAACATCTATGCAATTGCATATACAGAGTGTATTTAGTAAAACTCCTATATAATATTAAACCAAGTGAAAATATAAATTATTATATATTACTAAATCCGCTAAAAAGAAAACTTCCGAATAAAAAATCCGATATTATAAGTGCTAAAAATATTAATGGTGGATTTACATATATAAATTCAAATAATATATATATAATTCGTAAAGAAGATTATGAAAAAGTTATAATACACGAATTATTACATCATAATAATATTATACATCACGAAGATTGGAAAGAAAAAAATATTAAAATATTAAAAAAATTATGTAATATTGCAAATGATCAGGTATTTATTCCAAACGAAGCAATTATAGAGACCTTTGCAATAATATTAAATGTTATATTCACATCAATAGAAAATAATTTATCATTTAAGAAATTATTAAAAGAAGACAAAAAACATAACATTATAATTGTTAAGAAAATTATAGATAAACAGGATAATAAATTATGGAGAGAAAATACTCATTGTTATTGTTATATAGTTTTAAGAGCAGTATTTTATATATATTTTAAGGATTTTATAAAAACTTACGTTGGTAAAAATGATGATTATATTACCATATTTATTTGTAAATATTTTCCGAAAATTATGAATAAAATTAAAAAGGTTTCAAACATTAAAAAGGACAAATTTATTAAACAGACAATATTCAATAATTTTTAGATATAAATAATAATAATAATATAATATTTAAAGGATGTCTATAGAAGATATTAACTATTTAAAAAATAATAGTATAAAACAACATTATACATTTTTAATTGATAGTGCAGATAGAGATAGAGATAAATATCCTAATCCTAATAAATATACTATAGATTTTAGTGTACCTTTCAAAAATGTTATTGGTATGGAAATCATAGATTCAAGTATTCCTCGTACTATGTATAATATTGATTATGAAAATAACGAACTTTATTACTATATTGGTAAAAATACAGAAGATATTAACATAACTCGGGGTATACTAGAAAAAAACAATGAAACAAATTTAACAATAAATTGTAGTTATTCAACGGAAGGATATGCATTAATAGGTAATAATAATTATTTAGAACTTAATAATAATATTCATTTATACAATATATATAGTAATATAGGAATTGGGGGGGATAATATAGGGATTACTTTTTCATTCAAAATAATGGTACCGCCTAATACATCAAATATAATAAATATGGATGAAAAGTACTATATTTTAAATTTCGGATATTATCACCTACATTTAATAGATGAATTAAAAAAATCATATTCTGGGATATTGGTATATATTAAACGTAACCAAAACCCCCTTTCATCTCTATATGATATATTTTTTACAATGGGTTACGAAGATACTGATAGTGCTATAATAAAAGTAATAGAAGGGGTTAATTTAACATTGGAAAATCATATTTGTTGGAGTATTGCTGAAAATAATGATTGGACAATACATGTATCAACAAAAACAGAAATATATGAAAAAAAAAACAATGATAGATCAATCAATAATGTATTTTATACTGAAAAGAATATAGGAAGGAAATTTATTAAAAATTTTAATGAAGTTACAAAATTTATAGAATTAACTTATATTTATGGTTGGAATAATAATGTTAAATTATATATTAAAGATTTTAAAATTTATAACAAGGTTCTTAGTACAGAAGATGTTGCTTTATGTAAAAATAATACAATGACAACAAAAAATCTGCCAATATGGTATAAATTGTATTCTAATATTAATGAAAATATTAGTAATAGCGGTTACAATATATATATTAATTATACAGATGTATTTGGGAGATTATATATAGAAAAAGGTGATTATTCATTAAAAACATTTTTAACAAAATATGATAAATATGATACATATGAATTAGGATTTAAAAAACATACCGACCCTGCAGAATTGAGTAATCTTATAGATATATATTGTATGCTTCCATTCATTGTAGATATGAAAAGGTCAACGATAAGTGAAAATGTAGGTTTTGATTTACATGCAAATGCTATAGCGGAAAATATAGACAATAGATATGGGTACAAAAACATATATAATTCAAATCAGCAAATGTTAAAAATGTTTCATTCGTTATATAATCCCATTAATGAAAAAAAGGTTATTGATATTGCAATATATGATACTTATAAAGTAACTTCACCCGGGATAGTTTACTTAATTGGTAATAAATATATATTACTTAGATGTCCGGAGATAGAAGAACATTTATTTGCATCATTGTCTTATACAAAATATTCACTAGGATTAGCAAAATTTCGCGTAGATAATATTGGTATTAATACAGAACGTTTAGTTATTACAAAATTACCTGTTAGAGAGTTTCATCCCATAGGTAAATTATCAAGAATAACTCTTATATTTGAAACAATAAAAGGAACTTTATATGATTTTAAAGGCGTAAATCACAATATTACATTTGCGGTTTATTATTTTGAACCTAGACAAAATAAGTTCCCTGAAGGTTCTATATTAAATCCTGAGTACAAAATGAATTATATAGAATATAAATATAACCAACAAGAAATAGAAGGAGATAGTGAAGAAGAAGAAAATGATGAATATTCTCGTGATAATATTGAAGAATATATTGCAAAAGAAAATGAATATAGTGAGGAAGGAATAAACCTAAAAAAATATAGAGAATATTACGAGAATTAAAATTATTAAATAATATATATGCTAATGTGTATACTTCTATGTTTTTCCCGAAGTTTTCTTTAATTCATTAATTATACTATCTACATCATATTGACGTAGAGTACCTTTATTTATTAACCCTTTATATTTTGTTTTTAATGATGAACTTAGTGATTCACACCCATCTATCAAATCTACTATTGTAGTTTTTTGTGTAGGTGATAAATTTATTAGTGGATTTTCTCTATTTGCCATCTCTTTATATTCTTCTTTTGTTGGTATAACTACAAGGGCTTTGTCTGTAGTTTTATATTTACTTCCTCTTTTATCGCTTTTAATTAATATTTCTTTTATTTCGTATAAATTAGTTCCTGCAACAGGTGTATCTTCAAATACAATAGTTGCTTCAGGAATGGTTCCTCCTTCAGGGGCAGTAAATGTTATTTTTGGAGGAGTATTAAAATAATACTTACCCTTATTATCCAAGTTTATTTTGGTAATACCTTCGGCATCATTGACTTCTAGATCCTTTACTACCGCAGCAACAGGTTCTTCTTGTATTTGATTACTTGTTGTATCTTTTGTATCTGTTGTTTCTGTAAATTTTTCCACATTTTTATCATTATAAGCAGTTGATAAACAACCATATAGCAATATAATAAATATTGCTATAGCAAATACCAGAGACATATATGCAAATAAACTTTCATAATCAAACATTTTATCCATTTAATCTGTAATACTAAAAGATTATTATTTTAATATATATTTTTTATTTCCACATATAATATAGATATATATTATGACGGAATTAAATATGTTATATGGTGGAAATGATGATAATTTACTTAATGATAATTTAGATAGCGCATATTCATCGCAAAAATTAAATAAACTATCTGCAAACGATATGTCTCTATATGGAGAAGAAAAAACAACTAAGAGTCAATATAATCCAAACATATCTTTAGCATCTCATGTACAAGGACCTGGTGTTTCTTCTAACAATAATTCTCAAATTCAACAACCTGTTCAATTACAACAGCAACATATACAAGTTCCACAAATACAACATTCGCACAATCAACCATCTGTACAGCAATATTATTTAAATTCTAATTACGATAACCAATCAAAAAATTATAATTCTATGGATAATTCTCATTATACCGCCGCAAATGATAATTATAGAAAAAAAGGAAACGAATATAATTTTTTTGATAGAATGAATATGAAAAAAACAGAAGTTGTAAAACTAGCATTATTTTCACTAGTAATAGTCCTAGGTATTTCAATTGATCGTATGATAACTTATTATTTATCAAAATATATAGGAGACAACATTCTAACAGATTTCCAAGAATTATTATTGCGTCTAAGTTATCCAATTGCAATATTTTTATTACTATGGATCTTTAAAGCATTATAAAAAATATAAAATAGATAACATAGATATGTGAATATTTTTGTTTTTGCAATTTATATCGCCTTCTACATTCTTATTATACACCGACAATATGTAATTAAGTTCTGCTTCATTTTTTGATAATAATTTTATACTTGGTATTACAATCTGTATTTATAATTATTATAAACATTATCCATATCTTCTTTATCATAATCTTCGTAATCTCCACAATCTTCGTAATCTCCATAATATCCATAATCTTCGTAGTTGTATCCTTCAGGTTCAAACTCTGCCTCCATCATATAACGAGGTGCTGACATTGTTTATTGACAGACTGAGATAGATATGGGTATGGGACTTTAATTATATTTGAGATATGCTGTAATGTCAATTTTTATTTAATATTTGTAAAAATATAAAATATAAAAAATATATATTTAATAAAGGTTGTATATAATATGATTGATTACATAGCTAAAATAATAGTTGCGATATTAATATTAATTCTTATTATAGTTCTATTAAATTTTTTTCCTAAATTTATTCTAGTTATTATAATAGCATTATTTTTTGTATTATTCGTAATAAATTTAGAGCAATTAATTAATTATACTTATAGATATGCAATATCAAAAAAGGAAGGAGAAAGTCTGAAAACTTATTGTTCATTAGATAAATATAAAATGTTTGATTATAATATTTTATTTGATACAACCAATTTAACATTATTTATAATATATTTAATATTATTCATATTGTTTTGGACTAATAAAATAGCAAATGATATTAATAATTCTCTAAATACTGAAATAAAAATTTTAGGATTTTATAAATATTATAATAAGGATATTTATAAAAACTACAATTATGAATATGAATGCATATATGCTATTATGTTGTTCATAGCAATATCTACCGCTGTTTATGGATTGAATTTAATTTATTATAATTTTTTGGGATTAAACAAAAAAGAGAATGATGTTATAGATAGCATAGAGAAAATAACAAATTTATTAAAAGAGAATGTAAATCAAACATATTTAGAGTATTATATAAGTGAAATTAATAAACCTACTTCTACATCTACATTTAAGAATCATCAAGATTTTTTTGGAAGATATATTGTTCATATTAGTCAAAACGATACTAATAAAAATAAGGAAGCGTTAGCATTATATAATACAAACCCTAATGAATTTTATTTAAAATCTCATATTACATTTAAATTATTTGAATTTGAAAGTAGAGAAAAGAAGGATGTTAATTTACCTAAATTATTTGAGTCATCTAATTACTGTATTTTTGATATATTAAGCGGTAAAGATATTGAAGACATGTTCCCATCAACTATTAATTATGTTAATCCAATTCGTGATGTTATAAAACTTACTAAAACATTAGATAATAATAAAATTGAAGATAGTTATAAAAATTTTATAGATAAATTAAAAAATAACTATAGTATTATTAAGGCATATGAAAAAGTTAACATATTCTATTATAAATTAGATTTATTATTTACAAAATTTAGTGGAGTTTTTTTCTCTCTTTTTGCAATTGTATTTTTCATAAAAACGGAATTTAAACAAATATTCAAAACCTTTTTTAATATTAATATAGATCCTTTGGAATATACAATAGATAAATATAATAAAATATTTAAATTTATTTTATTAATAATGGTATTATTGTTTATTTCTATTTTATTTAACTCTTAAATAACACATTTTTATTTTTATTATAATTAATTAAATAAAGAATATAATTATACCTATGGATACTGAAGAAAATGTAGAAATGCCTTTTATGTTTTATATAATAAAAACTATTTTATATATTATTGGTTTTGTAATGATTGTTATTACATTTTTATCAATCGTAAATTATTTATTATATATTATTTACTATATTAAAGAGTTAATAATTACAAATGAAAATATATATGACGTACATAGTGTAAGATTAAAAGATATTAATAACTATAGATTAATAAATTATATTAAAATGTTTAATGAAAAAAGAGATGATAATATAATTAAATTTAATAATGAAGGAGATAATTGTTTTGATATAAAAAATTTAAAATTAGAAAAACCTTCTGAAAAAAAAGATGGTGCACCAGTAAATGTATTAGAATACGATTTTAATAAATTATTAAAAAAAAATATAGAATTTAGTACTAAACTAGAGAAAATTATTAAAGAAAAAGAAGATGGTGGCAAAACCTTACAAGATTACATATCATCATTTATTATAAGTTCTGATAATGCTTCTAAAATTGCAGAAATTTGGCCAAAGCAAATAGAATTAGATAAAGATGATTTTAATAAATTAAGTGACCAAGATCAAAAAATACTTTATAGATTCGGTACCCCCGCATAATAACACGCAAGGTTGGTTAAATAATAAAAATATTTTAATACATTAAATAAGACCTTTATATAATGAATTTTTTATTTAATAATGTTGAAGAACATTTTATAAAGGGTCCAGGTACGAAGGATGCAGTCGGTGCTGGTTTTGAAGTTCTTAATAATCAGGTAAAAAAATGTAAAGATAGATTTGGAACATCATCTCAGTGCACTCAAGAAGAGCAAGCAGCAGAAGCAGAAAAAAATAAAATAAGTGGACAAATAGAGTCCAGTGGATCTGCTCAAGAATCTAAATTGTTAGACTTCACTACAAAAAACGATGTTTATGGAATTTATAAATATACTGATAATGAAAATTATTATTTTAAAATAAATGTAAATAAAGCAGGAAATAAATGCAATATAAATTATAAAGATGTTAAAAATATAAATAGTAGTTTATATAATGATATAATAAGTGAAGGAACAAGTAGTAATATAATTCAAGGTTCTAACTCTAAAACTTTTAGTATCCTAGGAAATAATGGAATATTTGGAAAATTTACCTTAAGTTCTGAAGTTAATAGTCAAAAAAAATCTTCTGATATGTTTGGAGATGTATTTGGATATGCATTAAATCGTTTATATTTATTATTTCCTAATAATTTATACGACTCTTATGATAAAAATGCGTCAAACCTATATATACTAGCGAGCAATAAATTGTATGAATTAATATTTTCATTAATATTTATTATATTTTTAATTATTGCTATATTGATTACTTTAGATATTCTGATTTCTATATTCAAGATATTCTTTTTAAATAATAGTAAAGTATCTACTGATAAAACACAAGATGAAGTAAAAAGTTATGAACAACAATTTAAATCAATGATGAGTAATGCAAATGATAAAAATTATACACCACAATCTCTTATGTTGATAAAACCAGAATATATATATTTAATAATAATTCCAATATTTATTATAATTTATTGTATCATTCATAGTGTAATATATTATTATTTTTTTGTTAATGGTGCCTATTATAAAATTTCAGAACTATATAATAATTTAATAATACCAGATGAAATAATAAGAAATGATGTTTTAAAATGCTTAAATAAAAATATTGTAATAGACCCTAGTAAAAAGATAGTAAATAAAGAGTTACTTTTATTATTTCAAAACATTGCTTATGGTAAGGAAATTGATATATCTAAAGGTAAATATTATGTTATTGATATATCTGCAAATGATTATAAGGTTCAACAAAAAAATTTTGAAAATAAAATGTTAGATATTAATAAATACTTTACATATTCTAAAAATATTTACGATGCAAATTACTATACATTTGAATTTTTTGAAGGATTTAAAAAACTATACGATGAATTAAAAAATAAATATAAACATATACATAAGGACCTCAGTGGAAAAAACGATATTACAAAAGAACATAATACTGAAGAATATTTTATAAAAATTATGAAGTTATTACTAACAATCTATATATATTTTATTGAATGGAATAATAACGACCCTTATATATTAATTAAATTAAATAAATTAATATTTGGAAGAGTAGCAAATATTGGTATTCCAGAGATAGATGAAGATATAGAAAATACTTTAACATTTAGGGATATAATACCATACCATTTAAATGATTATAGAGAACCTAATATAGTGGATATATATAGAGGCGTTTGCATTTTTCTAGACGGTACAGATGATGCTGCTGATACAAAACGAAATGATGATGGAACATATACATTTAAAGATTCAACATTTGTGTTAAATAAATTTAAGGAGGCATTTGGTAAGGTAAGGAGATCTAAATTAGATGGACCTGAATATTCTTTAAATTTATATTTAGCATTTGAAATGGGATTAAATATATTTATAATTTTAATAATTTTAATTCTCTTAAAAATTATGTCAAATGGAGATGATAGCGAGTTTAATAAAAATATTACCTTTACGCAAACATTAGCAACGTGGATAGTTGCACAAATTGCTATATCTATATTTGGTATTATAAATGTATTAAGATTTGTATAATAAAATATTAATATTAATATTAATAAAGGATATATTATGGATGCGATAGACAAAGCTATATTAGAGAGAATTATGGATGCGATATTATATGTTTATGTAATAATTATGTTTATAATTTCTATATTATTATTATTAAATACTATTTTAAATGTTATATTATATAATTATTATAAATATGATGACAAAAAGGTTGATTATAATAATAAAAAATTATATGTCCACGAAACACTATCATACAAAATATTTATAAGTCAATTAAAAGATAATTTAAATAATTATAATAACTATTATTTTACATTAAATACAAGCAGTGATTTATTAAAAATATTCATTATGTTTACGTTAGTAATTTTTTCTTTATTCTTATTATTTGATATTTATATTTTGTTTATTGCTAAAAAGAATGCATATGACAAAAATATTATCCCAATGCTCATTGGAATTAGTATAATTTTTTATTTAATATATTATGCAATTTTATTCTGTGTTAATTATTATCAACTGATTCTTTCAATAATTATTATATGGTTTTTAACATCTGCGCTGACATTTTTTAAAATTTCTGGAGATTACTGGGATGGCGATAATAAGGAAGGTAATGAAATATACCATACTGTTAGTATAGTATATATATTCTCCACGTTTTTTTCTAATAAACCAGATTTGAAACATTTTTATATTACAATAATAATATTGTTTTTTATAATGTGGGTATTATTATTAGTATGTTATGGTATAATGGACGGAACAGTTATATACGAAAAAGTAACTTCTGCGACGAGAATACCAAATGCTATTAACTACGATTATTATAGTTTTAATGAAATTGATATTAAAACTAATAAATTTAATTCGTTAGAAAATTATTTTCATAATCATTATTTAAAAGATGTATCAAAGACAGAATTTATTACTTTAAAAAATAAATTAGAAAGTTATAATATTGATACTATAGGGGATTTTGTATTTGAATATGAGAATCCACGTATTAAAGAATGTATAAAAGATATTATATTAATATCAAATATTTTAAAAGATGAGAAATATACAAAGGATTATAACAAAACTAGATTAGATTTTATAAAATTATTTAGAATATTTTTAGATAATGAAATTATACATTCTGAGAAAAATATTTTAGGGAGATTTAATAATGAAAATGATTTGCATAAAGATTTTAACTTCATATTTAATATGAATAAAAATGTACCTAATCAACAAACTTATAATATTGATAATGTATTGATTGGTGCATTTCCCCTTGAATACGTTTTAAGTATTAAATAATAATATTTATTTTTATAATATTAATGAAATTATAAATAATTATTATATATATATATGATAAATATAATAATATGACAAATAAAGAGTTTCAAATACCTTATCTATTTATGTTAAAACAAGAAAATGAAGATAAAAATAATGATTACAATTATAGACTCATATCTAATATTTTTTTAAACGAGAATAATTTTAATCCTAAAAATGACCATTATTTATATATTTTTGGATTATTTCCTTGCAAATATATGCCATCCGCATATATTCCCTTTAATTATAAAAAATTATTGCAAAATATTAATAGAATAAATCCTAAAAATATAATAAAATTTGAAGAGATATTTAAAAGTGATGTAAAGGTCCAAGAAGAATTAAAGAAACGAATTGAAAACTTTACGAACAAAGATGCAATATATAATAAAATAAATCTATCGCTATTTGCAATTATATTAATATTTTATTGGTCTATTATATTATTACTATTTAATTATATATTTTTATATTATTATAGATCTGTATTTAATTATATGCTTGCAGTCATTTTATTTGGATTATTGTTATTTTCAATAATATGGAAGATGATATATACTATACAAAATTAATATTTTTATCTATAATACCTATAAGGAAGCATTATTTTTTAATATAATGGATAAAAAAATAGAATTTGCAAAAATATTATCAAGCAATATAGACGACGAAGATGATAATGTAAAGGAATCTGAATTAGATATAATAGACAGTTTAATAAAGGATATTGATTTAAAAAAAAATTATAATTCTCGGTACAATTTTTATATAAACTTTATCAAAATGTATAATCAAAACCCGAAAATTATTAAGTATATTTACACTAAATTGAATGCGATAAAAAATTTAAATGAAAATGAAAAAGGATTATTGGGAAAATTAAATTTTGCATCTAAAGGAGGATATGCAAAGGATGTTTCTGATAGTAATAATATATTAAATAAAAAAATAATTCTATTAATAAATAAAATTAAACTTGGTAAGCAAAAAAATATAGATATCAAAAATTCTCTGCATAAAAAATTAAAAGATTTAATAATAAATGCTTATGGTAAAAATATAAAAGAAGAATATGTTAATAAGGTTGTTAAAAGTATAATAAAAAAAGGAGGGGGTATTGTAGACTCGGGTGATAAGAAAGATATTTTGCAAAAAATAACATCAACTATGAATGAACTAAATAGTAGTAGAGATAAAGAAACTAAAATTACTGAAAATATATCAAAAAATAAATTTATATCTTTGATAAAAGACATAACAAGTAATTTAGAAGAAAAATATAAAGATATTAATGATATAAATGATGAAATAGATAGAAGTATTTATCCTATAATTGAAGATATTAATAAAATAGCAGGAACTACTGCAGTACCCACAAATATTGCAACAAATCCTGTAATTCAAAATACTCAAACAATACCACCTAAGTCTTCTATACCAGCATTAACACCTCAAACAAATAGAGTTCCCAATCAAGGTGCCAATCAAGGAGTCAATCAAGGTGCCGATCAAGGTGCCAATCAAGGAGTCAATCAAGGAGTCAATCAAGGTGCCAATCAAGGAGTCAATCAAGGTGCCAATCAAGGAGTCAATCAAGGTGCCAATCAAGGTGCCAA
>Ga0208228_1000039_pt1 | contig 17575 bp, 20 predicted proteins | sample LakMenEpi25Jul11_FD_150730 | JGI IMG/M metagenome (GOLD analysis project Ga0208228, IMG submission 150730) | Freshwater microbial communities from Lake Mendota, WI - 25JUL2011 deep hole epilimnion (SPAdes) | ecosystem: Environmental > Aquatic > Freshwater > Lake > Epilimnion/Euphotic zone ...
ATTTCCTCTAACACGCCCTGTTTTGCCATTTAATCTTTCTTTAATTGCTTTTAATGGACGTCCTGAGCGTTGAGCAACCGCAGCCACACCTGGAATTTTATTATCTACCAATGTAGCAATATAATATTGAAGAACAGTAGTCCAATCATCTATTACATTTGATGCCGAATTTTGCTCTATTTTTTCTTGTAACATTTTATTTGCCTTAATAATATTAATAATAATATGTGTTAAATCGTCTTCACTTCGTTGCTGAGCATCATGCTTAATTGAAGGTCTTACTTGTGGTGGTGGAACTGCTAAAACTTGACAAATCATCCATTCTGGGCGCGACCAAATTGGACTAAATCCCATAAAATTTACATCTTCATCTGAAATTTTTTTAAAAATCTTCAACATCATTTCTGGAATAACTTTCATAGTCATTTTTGTATCCTCTTTTTTAAAATCATAATTATTAAATTCCTCTTCTTTATCATTCCATTCGGCAATAATAGTTGCTAAACCTTCTTTTCTAATTTTTGGTTGTAAACACCCACAACCATTATGCGAATCTTCACCACAACGATGTTTTTTACTTGCTAATGTAAATACTTTATTCCATCGTGTTTCAGCATTTAATTTTAATAAATAATTGTATTTTTCCTTATCAATAAGCAGTTTGCTACATTTAATACATATACATCTACATATTTTCATAATAGTTGATAAATATTGAATATAATAAACTGGTCTAGATAAATTAATATGACCAAAATATCCTGGTGTCTGAACATAATCTAGACCATCTGTTGGACAAATCATTCCAGGATCTAAAACTCCCATTCGTGGATCAAATAATCCACCTAAAACCGGTTTGTTATTTATATGAGTATCTCTGTTTGTAATTTCAACAACGGAACCCTTTTGTATTTCGTGTGGACTTAAAATACTAAATTGAATACCGATGATTTTAGATGGTTTTTTATTTTCAAAATCAGTCATTCTTTTATAATAGTTAAATAATATTTAAATAATATTTATTCAATTTTTAATTTTATAATGCCTTTATAGTTTTTATTTAATTTTTTGTTTAATTTTTTTTGTATTTTTAATAATATTTAAAAACATTATTAAATTATAAAATTGATTATTATTTAATAATAATAAATACTATAAATAGTATGCCACATAAATATAATACTAGAATTAAGACAGGCACTCTTACTCCGTTCCTTTATATTGGTGACAATAATGATGATAATAATGATGATGATTATGAAGATGATTATTATCAAGGTCGTCATAATGGTCGTCAACTTAAATCTTATATAACTATTGATAATGATAGTGATAGTGATACTGATGATGATACAAATAGTTCAAGTTCAAAAGACAATAATAGTAGTTCAGAATCTGGCGACTCTGATAAACATATGTCAAATAATAAAAATAATGTTAATAAATTAAATAAACTTGATTATTATAAATTTTTGAATGACTTATATCCATCGCATTATAGTAAAAATAAATATATTGATGAAGTAAAAAAAACTATTGCTAATAAGCGTCATAAAAAGTGCGATAGTAATTTTGTAATTAGTCCATGTAATTCAAATAATTTATTTTCCAATAAGGTTATTAAAAAATCCAGAAAAATTTCTAAAAAGAAAAAAGAAAATAATTATAATTATTTGGATGATGAAAACAATAATAACACTGATGATGATGATGACGATGATGATACTACTAAGTATGAGAAAAGTTTATTAACACATGGATTTAAAAAAATATTTGACAATGTTAAAGGTTCTGAAAAAAATATTAATATTATTTTGAATTTAAAGAAAGGAAAAAATAACATTTATAATAATGAAAGTACTAACTCAGACCAAATAAGTAATTCATTATTTCCTAAAATGTGTTATGTCAAAAATAAATATTGTGATGAGGATGATGAGGATGATGAGAATGAGAATGATAATGAAGATGAGGATGAGGATGAGGATGATGATGATGATGATGATGACGAAAAAGGCAAGAATAAAAGTAAAAAAAATAAAAATGTAAAAAAAGAAAATATTACTATGACTAATGAAGATACTATTATACCAGCACCACAAAAAATATCTAATAAAAATTATAAAAAATTTGAAAAAATTTTAAATAATGAAGAAAAAGAGTCGGAATATTTTAAAAAATGTTTATCAAAAAATCTACAATTAGAAGCTATTTCCAAATTAGAAAAACTTAAAGAATTAACAACTATTAGCAAACCTTATTTACTTCATTTGGTTGACCTTGATATTCCAGACCAATATAAAGCATGTGCTTTGAGAAAAATTAATACAATGCGTTCTATGGGTTCTTATGGAAATAGTGAATATTATAAAATTAAATCTTGGGTAGATGCATTTTTAAAAATTCCATTTAATAAATATAATAATTTACCAATTAGTTTTGCGGATGGTATTGAACAATGTCACGATTTTATGGAAAATTCTAAAAAAATATTAGATAGTGTTACTTATGGATTAGAAGATGCTAAAATACAAATTATGCAAATGATTGGTCTTTGGTTAGTAAATCCAAACGCAGTTGGTTGTGCTATTGCCATTAAAGGACCTCCTGGAACTGGAAAAACAACATTAATTAAAGAAGGTATTAGCAAAATTTTAAATAGACCTTTTGCGCTTGTTGCGCTTGGTGGTTGTGGAGATTCAGGATTTTTAGATGGGTTTGATTATACATATGAAGGCAGTAAGCATGGAAAAATTATTGATATACTAATTCAGTGCGGATGTATGAATCCGGTTATATTATTTGATGAATTAGATAAATTAAGCGATTCCTTTAAAGGACAAGAAATTACTGGTGTATTAACACACTTAACAGATAGCACACAAAATACTAAGTTTAGTGATAAATATTTTTCGGAAATTAGTATTAATATGTCAAAAGCATTATTCATTTTCAGTTATAATGATGAAACATTGGTTAATCCTATTTTAAAAGATAGAATGTATAAAATTGAAACAACAGGTTACAAAACCAAAGACAAATTGATTATTGCCAAAGATTATTTATTACCAAAAATTAGAGACGAAATAAAGTTTGACAGCACTTCTATTGTTTTTAGTGATGAAATATTAGAATACATTATTAATGAATTTACAGAAAAAGAGGATGGCGTTCGTAATTTAAAACGATGCTTAGAAATTGTGTATAAGAAATTAAATTTATATAGATTAATGAAACCTAATATAAATTTATTTGAAAATAGTGAAGGTTTAAAATTAAAAAATAAGATTAGTTTTCCTTGTATATTAACTAAGCAAATGGTTGATGATTTAATTAATAAAGGCACAACAAAAGACATTCCATATGGTATGTATGTTTAATACAATTTTATTAGGGATTATAAAAAAATTTTTTTTATAAAAAGAAATAAATATAAAAATTGAAATTATATTATAATGTTATTATTATAATATAAAAAATTATAATGGATTACAAAGAAAAAACTTGTAAAGAATTAATTACTTTATGTAAACAATTAAATATTAAAGGATATACTAAAAAAAATAAAAATGAAATTATTACTTTATTACAAGAAGTTAAAGAAGTTAAAGAAGTTAAAGAAGTTAAAGAAGTTAAAGAAGTTAAAGAAGTTAAAGAAGTTAAAGAAGCTAATACTATTCATTTAAAACCTATTATTAAATGGAGCGGAGGCAAAGCAGACGAAATTAAATATTTTGAACATCATATTCCCTCTAATTATAATATTTATTTGGAACCATTCATTGGTGGTGGTGCCTTATATTTTTATTCAAATCCAAAAAATGCAGTTATTAGTGATGTCCATAGTGAATTAATTGATTTATATAGTATAATTGGACAAGGTAAATCAAATGAAATATATAAATTTATGGAACAAACTCCTAATAATGAAGAAATGTATTATAACGTGAGAGATAACATGGTTATTAATAACCCCCTTACAAATGCGCAAAGATTTTATTATCAAAGAAAAACTTGTTTCAGAGGAATGCTAAGATATAATAAAAATGGCAAATTTAATATTCCATTTGGGCGTTATAAAACTATTAATTATGAAGCTTTAAATAATAAAGATTACGAAACTTTATTATCAAGAACACAAATATTATGTAAAAGTTTTGAATATATTTTTGAAAATTATAATGATGAAAATAACTTTATGTTTTTAGATCCACCATATGATAGTGAGTTTACTGACTATGGATATTGTCAATTTGGAAAAAAAGAACAAGAAAAACTAGCCAAATTATTTAAGGAAACAAAAATAAAATGTCTTATGGTAATTGGAAAAACCACTTTTATTCAAGAACTATATAAAGATTATATTGTTGATGAATATGATAAAAATTATAGATTTAAACTATATGATGGTCGTGTTGGTGATGAAATTAATACAAAACACTTAGTTATTAAGAACTATTAAAAGTCGCGCGTTTAATATATATAAAAAAGGATTTAAAGAAATGCCGCGCAGCTATTTTATTCTTTATTTTTAGCATCTTTCAAGCTTCCTAGGTATCTAAAATAATCATTAAAATCTGCTACTGGCCAAGTAATATTTATTAATGTTAAGAAATCTTCCATATGATCTATTTTAATTCCTGCTTTTTCAAATGAGTGTATATTTGATAGCCCGGATGTCAATATTTCTCGATTATAAACACTCCAATTTAGTATTCCACAATTAATAGTATAAATACTATGTGTTGTTTTTAACGAGGCTTCTATTTCTTTACATTTATTTATTGTTGCTGGAAGTTTTTCTGTATCAAGTTCAATATTTGCTTTTAATTCGCGATAATAAATAATTTTGTTTAATTCATCTTTAAATATTAAATCAATATCCTTGTTTTTTTCATTAATAGTTTGAATTCCGCAAGGTAATAATTCAAAATTAGGATTACACATTATTAAATATTTTGCCATGAACTCACCAAATCTTCCCATTTTAATATTAAAAGATTGTTCACTTGGTTTGGATCCATTCAACAAATATGTTAGTGATCCAGGTTTAGTGTATGTAATAGATCCTTGTAATATTTCTTTGACCCATTCAATTCCTTTCTTCTTTAACTCATTAATAATATTGGTCATAATAATAATATAATATATATTATTGCTTATATATTAATATATATATTATCAATTTTTTTTTAGCATACACTTAATTAGTTTAATAGCTTCGCGTTCTTCTAGTTAGTGCTTGTGCTCTTGTAGTACGCGGAGGTCTTACTATTGCGTCTGTTCTACGTGTTGTATTATTTCTCATAGTAGGTTGTGTTTCAACACCTAATTGTGTCCCTCTATAATCATCTAGAGCATTTTGTGTATAGTCTCGCATACGATCTTCTAAATCTTCCATATTATCTATTGTTAATCCTATAAAGGCTACTATGTCATTATAACCATTTATTGCTAATTCGCGTTGTAAAAATCCTGGTTCAGTATGAAATCTTAGCAAATGATTAACTCTTTCTAAAACAGCACGAATTTGAGTTATCATAGTTAGTAACACAGATGGAATATTTTTACGTTTATATTCATATGATGTAAATACGCTATTTATAAAAGCTTTATATTGTCCTACTTTAATAATAAGAGTTGGAGCTATTCTAGCTATGGATTGTGTTATTTCGGCAATGCGGTGTTGTGCCGTTGTTTCTATTGATGCTAATAATGCTCTAGTAGATGCTGGACCTAGATAACCTGCTTTTGTTTTATTTTTTTTAGCATAGTGTTTTTTTTTTATATTCTTTCTTTTATATGTTTTTGGCATAGTATATAGTATTAAAATATTATATAATATATATTTATTAAAAAAGTAATTTTATTTGACTTAAATTATTCATCATATAACCAACTAAAATAATATCTCTCATCTTTTGTATTTTTAAGATTAGAAAATTGTAAAAACACACTAGCATCTCTACACAAAGCAAGTAATTCTCTCTTAAACTCAACAAATTTAGTAGTATCAAAATTATTATTACTATAATAATATGGATTTTGTATTATTGCGTGCGTTATAAAATGTCGTTTGCCAGGTTGTAATTCAAATGCGCCAACATAATACGGACCGTGTTTTAAATTTAATGTTTTTGGAAAAAACCCTATATAAAAATAAGTTCGAGAACTATTTATGCTTCCAAATTCACGCATTTTAAACATATCTTGAAACATAAATGTTGGAAAATGATTTGGTTGGTGTATCATATCTAGAGTCCATGTTTTAGCCCATTCAATAGAAGCCTCAGAAGTTAATAATTTTAAATCTTTAGAAGTTGATTCTCTAATATATTTCTCATATGAACTATAACTTGTTAATAATTTATGCGTTTCAGTTTGACTATTGTTTTTATAATAATTGTCTACAAAGTTTGTTATATAATTTTCTACATAGTTTTCATCAATATTGTTTTTTTTATTATTAGTTTCTTGAACATTAATATCAAGATTTAATGTTATATTACGTTGTTTTATAAATTCATAAAAAGATTTGCTATTGCTAGTACCATCGCTAGTACTATCACTAGTACTATTGCTATCACCATTATCACATATTAATAGAGCACTTCTTTTATTTTTGTATAATTTTGCTTTATTACTTAAACGAACATTATGTGTTAAAATAAAAGCATTAGAACAAATAATATTTAAAAATATTAAAATAATATTATAATAATTCATATTATATATTAACAAGTAATATTTTTAAATATTAACAATAATATTTTATTTTAGTATTATTTTAAACTATTAGCAAATTTATGGCAGCATATTTATGTGATTATAAAATTCATTTTTTTTTTCTACACTTAATGGTTCATAGTCAACTATGTAATCTGTAGTATGAGTGTTAAATGGAGTTGTATTTTTTTTTAAAGTCAATGTTGGAGAAAAGTATATATTTTTATAATCATTGTTTTCTTGGGTAAATGAAATTAATGCTTTATTTGTTCCGCGTGCTAATAAGTAATTTTGTTGTTCTGGACTAATACAAGCGCACCCTTTAGATGTGCTATAATCTGTATTATATAAACAACATTCTGGTAAAAATTTATTATCTTGTAAAAATACTTTTTCTGGATCAATTTGAACATCATTATATGATTTTAAGTTTAATTCTGGGTGTTTAAAAACCTTAGAAAGTTCTGTAATATTATCATAATAATGTTGAACAGAATTACTTGATAATAAATTATTATAACTTTCTGTAGACATGTGTTTATAAGAATTTTTATAATTTTCAAAACCATAGATAATACCTGTTATAACCATTATTGTAAATTTATCAAATATTAATACAAATATAATAATACCTACAAAAATTTTCATTATTTTATTTTTAAATATATAGTGATCAAAAACTTTTATTTTGTTTAATCTGTTATTTATATGTATACCTTGTTTTAATATATATTCATAGAATTTATGTATTGAATTATTTAATTTAAAAGTCATTTTATAATTACACTATTATATTATAGTAATATTATTATTACTATAATTAGCTTATAGTAATATTATTATTATTACTCTTAAAATATTTTATTAACAAAATCATTAAATAATCCGTACAATAGCGAAACAATTATTAAATAAATTACGGCTACCAAAAATGATATAGTATAAGCAATTATTACACCTATAAGTAAAGCTGCTAAAAGAGGACCTAATAATGGAATACTCATTAATATAGAAAATATTATGACAACAATCATTAAAACAACTAATAATCCTACTACCACCATAGATGCTGGTATAACCATAGTTAGTAACCATCCCATTACAAAAATAACAAACATTAATCTAAATGATCTTATTAATAATGTGAGTGTATGAAATGCTACGGTAATCGATGATAATATTTTGGCTAAGAAATCATTTGTATTCATAAAAAAATATTTAAGATTTTCTAAAATAATTTCTAATTTATTCATAATCCATTTAAAAAATTCTATAAGTAAATTATATAAATATGCGACATATTCTAGAACTTCAATAAATGTTGTATGAATTGACCCGAATATTCCCTCAATAGAATTTGTTACGCTATCTATTGGTTTTTTTGCTTCTTGTGCTAGTTCAGCATTTAATGTATTTAAACATTCATTAAAATTATTAATAGTATAATCTAATTCGTTGTTTTTTGATTCTACGCTATTTATTAATGAAGCAAATGGCATAAGAACTGGATTACATTTATTTTGCTGCCAAGAACTTTTATATGACTTTATAGTACTTATAATATAAAAATATAGTGCTATACATATTACTATTAAAAAAATTATTATAGTAAACCATATATCATTACTATAAAGTTCACTATAACTTATATTCTCAAAATAACTATTTATTTTGTTAACTATATTTTCATTAGTAGTTGTCATATTAATATAGAACACTAAAATTAAAATACATATTTATTTATCAAATAATACAAATAATACAAATAATACAAATAATTAATTAGCGTTTCTTTATAACTTTTTTCCAGTAAATGTTCGAAATGCTGTTCCTGGAAGGTCTCCTTTCAATGATTCTCCTAATTGAACGGCATTTCCCATTAAATTATACACTACTGTCATCATAGCACCTATTTTTCCAAAAACATCTCCTACACTAATAAAGGTATTACCTAATCCACTTATTAACATATTTAATCTATTTCCTAAATCTTCAACAATATTAAATGTAGTTCCTTGTTGAAGATTTGTCCCTTGTTTTAATGACTCTAATACTTCTGTGAAAACACTTCCAAATTCTGAGAAACTATCGAGTGTATCATATACAGGACTTAAAAAAGATTTCATAAAAGTTCCTTGTGTTTCTTTTGTGCACTCTTGAAATGTTTGAATGGGATCAAAACCAATTAATCCAGCAAATGGTGTTACTCCTGGATTACATTTATATTTATCCCAATTATTTCTTAGTTGAACTAGTCCAACACTAAATGTTATAGACAATTGAATTAGGCAAAAAACTAATATTATTAAAAAAGCATTACCTACATCACCTAGTCCCATTAAATATTATAAATATAATATATATAATATATATAATATATATAAATTTATAGTTTATATAAATTTATATAAACTAATAGTTGGCAAATAATATTAAACATCTAAATTATTATTTTTTGAACATAATGTTGCTAGAGTTTGATTGGCGCCATGAACTGTTTGTGCTTCCGAACTTTGTGCTCCACCCATTTGTGAAATAGTATCTGAATTTTTTTTATTCATAGTTTCATTAGAAGCACAACCGCTATTATAAGGTCTATTATTTTGTAAAACTTTTGCTTTATTTTGACTATCTTTTACTAGTGAATCTAAATTGGCCATAACCTGTGAACTTGTATTACCTTCTATTAAATTATAATTTCCTAAATATAACATTAACAATAATAAACTTATTAATATTGCTATTACTAAATTATATTTTAAAACCATTAAATAATGTAATATTTAAAATAATGTAATATTTAAAAATTTATAATTTTAAATAGTAAATATTAAATATTAAATATTAAAGTAATTGCTAATAATATAAATATTATGGGTGACTCAAAAATTTTAAATTCACAACAAAGATTAGACTTGGCCGCATTAATTAAAGCAAATGATACAGATGATTGTACGGAAGAAATTCGCTCAAAAAAACAAAGTCTTCTAATCAAAAATGATGTAAAACATATGATTTTATTAAAACAAAAATATGAACGATTGAGCAAATCTAATCCTAATGAATTTGATGCTATTTGTGTTAAACAATGTAATTTTTTATTTAATAATTATACTGATTTATTTAATAAAGTAAAAAACGATAATTTAGATTTAAATATTTTAGAAAAAGTGTTAGATATATTAAAAAAAATAGAAGATGGGGAATTAAATCAACACGAGGGGTCATATTTAGTTGGAAAATATTTAAAAGAAATGTATATAGATAGTGCGCTTAAAACAAAAGAAAAATTAGAAGCTAAAGAAAAAAATAAAAAAATTCAAAAAAAACCATTTTCTAATGTAGAGAAAAAAATAAGTTATAAAGACTATAAAATATTAAATAAATTAAATTAGATTGTTTCTATTTAATCACAATCAACAAATTTTTCTTCTTCTTCAAGTTGTGTTATTTTATTTTTCAATACTTCAATTTTATCTTGAAAACTTTTATTTAATTCTTCTAATTTTGTATTTTCTTGTGTTAATGTTTTATTTTTGTTTGTTAACTCATGAATAAAACATTTTAAATTTCTTAATTCTTTATTTTGTATATTAACAATATCTTGTGGAGAACAACAATGACCATAATTCTCAATATGTTGTTTTTGACTTTTAATAACCCAATTTTCATGTTTTTGACTGTTAAAATGACTTTTTATAGCTTGTGAAGTAACAGGATATGTTCTATTCATACAAGGACATTTCATTTTTGAACCATATTCTTTAACTAATTCTAAATATGTTTTATCGCGCAATCCTTGCGTTTTCTCATCATATTTCAATGAATATTCGCATGCTGTTTCAACAAGTTGTGTATCATTATTAATCATATTATTTAATTAAATAATTAAATAATTATAAATATTTACAAGGTTTCAATTTTTATTTAATAATTTACAAAATTTTTAAAATATTAAATAAAATATTAAATAAAATATTAAATAAATTATTTAGTAATAATATTTAAAAATAATATTAACATTATTATTAGTAAAATCTATAATAAATTAATAAAATGATGTCCTTAGTATTTAAGAGAATGAAGCATAGTAATATTACTTATAATGCTAATACAAGAGTAACACTTATTGATAATTCTCTCATAAAAGCTTTAGAAATTGCTAAAAATAGAAAACTTAAACTTGCTAAAATTAAAGAAAAAGAGAAAGAAGTAGAGAAAGAACAAGTAATTGAAATGAGTGAAAGTCATAATGTAACACCGTATGTAAAAAAATTAAATTCTAGTTATTCTCTAATATTATCAAATAATAATAGCGTTGTATAATAATATTGTTACTAACATAATCTCTCAAATAATTTAGAAATATTATTATTTTAATTTAACACTATTAAGTTATAATAATAGTATATTATTATAAAATAATATAAAATAATATAATATATTAATTATGAAAACTAACAATTATACTTTTATTACATATGGATTGTTAACTTTATTAATAATATTTATTTATTCTCTCAGTTTTAATTATAAATTTAAAACTGCACAGCAATTATCATTTAGAAGTTTTACTAATTTAAATTCTAATAAAGAAAATTTTAATAATAAAAAGGATAGTAAGGTTACAGAAGGATTTTCAAGCACCGCTGACGATACTAGTAAAAAAAATGATGATATTTTTAAAGTAATAGATAACAAATTAAAAGGTTTAGTTCAAGAATTAGGTGGAAATGAAGGTAAATCTGAAACAAAGAAAATTCTTGTAAATACCAAAAAAATATGTGATTTAGAGTGCGCTAAATGTATGATGACTATGATAAGTGATAAAAAATCTGTTAAAACTATTGATTTAGAAAATATACTAACAGATGAAACCGATGAAAATTGTATAAAATGTAAAAAATATACAGAATTATCTACCTCTATTAAATCTATTATTGATAATTTATAATCACTATTTAACACTTAATTGCTCGTGTGGTTTTCTATATACGTAACGTTCTTCAAATTCGCCTCTATTTACAGCATCTAACGTGTAATTTTTGCCTCCCCAATGTGGATCCATAGGATTTACGCTTTTATTGCCTGGTTGATGAAAAATTTTATCAAGTGGCGTATTTAAACCAATGTCTTGATTTTGCGAATCAAAACCATTAAACATATTTTTATTAAATACTTCATTATTATCTTTTGTAGCATCTAAAATTTCATCTTGCGAATCATTGTTTAAAAAATCTTTGAGTTGTGAAGGTAATCCACCTTCATTTTCAAATAACGATGACTTTACTTGTATTAAGTCATTATTTTGCGCGTCAGTTGAATATTGTAAATATAATATAGGGCAGCTTATATTTTTATTATTTTGCCATTCTACGAATTTAGTATATTCTTCTAAATTATTAAAGGTTATTGGATTTACTCCTGAAGCAACTTTCTTTTTAGAATTAAATAAATAGTATTTACCATCTTTTTCAATTAACATATTAGGACATTGCGTTTTGGATGTATTTGTATTATTTTCCAGTGGTTCATTATATTTATAAGAATTTATATAATAATATAATCCAAGCACCATAAAAGTAGTTATTATAAATAAATTTAATTTATTATTAATATTTAAAAATAAATCAATATTCATTTTCATATATTATTATTATTATATTAATAATATAATATATTATTTTTTACAAATATGTAATATTTTTTTTTATAATTATTATATAACATATATATAATATATAATAATGCCTGTTAAAATATATGATACAAATGTTAATAATAATGAATTAAATAACTTATTAAAAAATAATACTTTATTTGTCGGTATTTTTAGTGAAACTTGCTCTCATTGTATAAATATGAAATCTGAATGGAATAAATTTAAATCACTTTTGGTAAAAGAAAATTTGAATGGAACCATTTTAGAAATTGATGCCAAAGTATTATCATCTATTAAAAATCCTTTAATTAGTAATAATGCTAATGGATTTCCAAGTTTATTTATAATCAGCAATAATAAATTTGTAACTAATTATAATTCAAAAAGAACTGCCGAAAAATTCTTACAATTTTTTAAAAAATATATTCCTAAAATGCGTTCAATAAAGACTGAACAACACACTTTAAAGAAAGGAGGAAATAAATCAAAAAAATTAAAACTTGGCAAAAATGTTTTATTATGTAAAAATGCCAAAAATGGAATAAATGGATGTAATATATGTTGTTCTCAGTTTAAAAAAAGAAAAACATATAAAAGGTGTATAAAAAGATGTATGAAATAGTTATTTATCTTAATTTTGGATTAATACATAAATCCATTGTTGGAAAAATGTCACCGGACATACATTTACTTTTAGATGATACTTTCGCACAATATCTTGAGTTATTTTCTTTACCAATATAACAATATCCATGTTGCTGCGATTCACTTCTACTAGGTTCAGGTATGTTATCTTCTTTTTTATTAATTAAATTTTTGATACTGTTTGGTACATCTTGAATACGATTTTCTATTTTTCTTTCATTTTTTAAAACACCTTCTTCTTCTTGTTCTTCATTACTATTTGTTCCATTACTATTTGTCGAAGTTATTTTATCTTGTTTAATAGTTGATTGTAAATAACTAATACCAGATGTTGAACTATTTGCTATAAAGTTTACTGAATTATTAAACATATCAGTGATTAGTTTCAATAATATTTGTAAAAAATTTGATGTTTCGCTTGCTATTGTTTGTGTTCCTTGTGATGTATGCTGTAATGTAGTTTTAGCAGTATCTCCGGATACCATAGTAATTATATATGCAATTGGTGATAGTAAACCAGATACTATATCCGTACCTTCTGCTAAATATTTAAATATATTCAATCCTAAAAATGCTAATAATATTATAATAAAAATCCAAAAAAATATACTTTTTACAAAATTAGTTTTTGGTTCGCTATAAGTTGCGTCGGTATAACTTGCTTCGCTATAACTTGGTTTATTATAACTTGTAGCACTATTTGTCATAATACCTAGTGGTGTATTTGAAAAAGTATTAAAAGCATCTTTAAAACTATTTTTGTTTGAATAACTATTATTCATTATATATTATTTTATATTATTATAGATTAATAATTTATTATTTGCCTAATAATAATTTATATTTCATAATTATAAATTATTATACTATTTATATAGGAACATTATGAAATTAAACACAAAAAAATTTAAAAATAGAGTTATAAACTCTATTAAAACACTTAAATCACGTTCTTTTTCGCCGCTATTAAATAAACAATTAAGAGTACGCTCATTAAAAACATTAAGACCAAATTCTTTAAAATTATGCGATGGTCTATTAAATTTAAGAATAAATAAAGACGATGCAACATCTTGTAAACCATATAATGATCCTGATGTTCAAGAATTATTGCTTCATAATTTAAGATCATCTAAACATTTAGATGTTTCAAGATTTATACCACCAGTTCAATTATTATCAAATTGTTGGTTTAATACTATGTTTGTGACATTTTTTTTTAGTGATAAAGGTAGAAAATTTTTCAGATTTTTTAGAGAATTAATGATAACAGGTAAAAAATTAGATTCTACTTTAATTCCTCCTAATATTGCCAAACTTTTTTTTATTTTAAACTTATTTATTGAAGCATCATATAATCAAAATACTAAATCACACGAACTATTTAAAACTATGAATGCTTTAACCGATAAATTAAATACTAATTTTTTTATATATCACATATATCAAATTATTAACAATAAACCGAACTTAATAGATATTAATATATTATTTAATAATAATAATAAATTATATCATATACCTAACATAAAAGATGCTGGAAATCCTCTTTCATATTATGAATCTATTTTGAAATATTTAAATTATGATACTTTAAAAATTATGAAAAAAACTTTTAATAGTAAATCAAATGTGAAAGAAACCATTACAAGAAAATTTCAAAGTTTATCAAATGTTATACCCGATATTATTGTTATAGAAGATTTTCAAAGTAATTCATTATATAAAACTTCATATACATTAATAAGCACTACTAATGAAGTCTATAATTATGTATTAGATTCAATTATTATAACAAATAAAGACCATTTTGATCCAGAAGCCAATAGTCATTTTGTAAGTGTTTTAACAGTAAATTCTAAAGAATACAAATTTGATGGTAGTAGTTTATCAAAATTAGAGAGATTTAATTGGAAAAAAATGATAAACACTAATAAAAATTGGCACTTTAAAGAAAATTCTAAATATGTTCCTGAATTATATAATTTTACAAAAGGTTATAAAATAATGTTTTACTATAGGACTTGAATTTTTCTAATAATAATAATAATAATAATAATAATAAAAAATAAATTTAAAGATATGTTATGTAACTAAAATAGTAATGTCAAATGTCATCTAAAATTTTACAAGAAAATCAAGAAAATGTAGTTGAAAATTATTTAAAAGAAAATATTGGAAAAAATTTATCTTTACGAAAAATACATAAAGATTTAAAAATTAGTCGCAGAAAAATTATTTCGTTAGTTAAGCAATCTAAATATATTAGTCTTGTAAAACCATTAGATGTAGGCTCAAATGCCTTTTTTTTACATGTTTACACATATGAAAAACAAAATTAAAGGTTGTTTAATAACTCTATTTTTTCCATAGTTTTTTCTAAATTAGATTTGTTTAAATTATTAAATAAATAATCTGTTTTTGGTGACTCTTCATTTTTTTTAATTTCTTTGTATATTGTATTTATTTTTAATACAATAGCTTCTGTTTCTTCGCGCTTATTTATAATAGCAATAGTAAAATTAGTGTTTTCAACTAATAGAGCAAAAGCATAATATATGATATATTTTCGTTTTTTTTTCACATTATTATTGTATTTAATAATAAATAATTCAAATAAATTTTTTATTATTTTATGCTTTAAGCTATTATTGTTATTGTTTTCTGAATCAATTATAGTATATTTTTTATCTACAATAGCAGGGTCACTATAAAAAAATAAAATGTCCCATATTATCCATATAATATCATGCATATTTCCAGGTGGAGCATAACTTCTATTTTCACATACACATTTTTTCTTTTTTTTAATACATATATTTTCATATTCTATAATCCATTCATACCAATAATAAACACTTATTATATTTTTATTTATTAAATTAAAAATAAGCTCATTTATAGGTATTATTAACTCTTTTGGGTCATCTTCTTTTATTATTTCTTCTATATATGACACATTTGGGGCTTTAAATTTTTCACTCATACAAGTCAAATCAAAAGAATTATTTTTATCTAATTTAACATCGCTTATTACATTTTTCTTATTTGAAAAACATAATACGCATATTATTTCGCAAAATAACTTTCTTATTTTTTCATTATTTCTTAATGCTAATAACTCTTTACTGTAACCATTTTGTAAAATAGTTATGAAATTATTATAACGCATATTTAAATATAATGTTAATTTAGGATTACCATTATGTATATATTTATAAACATAATATAATATTATATCCCATAAATCCAAATAATGTCCGGCACATATGAATTCAGCACTCCAATAGCAAGCATTTTCTATTTTTTCATCATATAAATTTTTCAATAACTCTAAACGTGCTTTAGATTTTTGAAATTTTGAAAAAGTAATATTTCTAAAAGAAACACGCACATCATTTATATGATTAGCATCCATAATTTTGGTTATAATAGTATTATTAATTTTAAGTTACATAAAAAATATAATATTAATACATAATAATAATAATATTATAATGAAATTATTTTCATCAAAAATTATAGCGGAGAGAAATATTTATGTGATATTAAATGAAACACTAAAACACTTTATTAAATTGCCATTATTACATAAACTATTTTTACTTATGCTTATATTAGTATTTATATATTTAGTAAATAGAAAACCTTTGGTTTATGAGAATTATGATGATATGACATCAAATAAAAGATTTGATAGCAAATTTGATGATGCTATATATGATGCTTTTTACACAAAATATTATGATAAAATTCATGAAAATAAGGAGCGCGATGTAGAACAATTAAAAATTATTGTGAGTTATGCTAAAAATAAGAAATTTGTTAAATTTTTAGATGTTGGTTGTGGAACCGGATATCACGTATATTTGTTAAATAAAATGGATTATGATGTTGTTGGATTAGACAAATCTAAAAGTATGATTACAAAAGCACGATCAAAATATACAAATTGTGAATTCATAGAAGGTGATATACTTAAAAATAATTTATTTGATTACAACTCATTTACACATATATTATGCTTAAATAAAACTTTTTACATTATTAAAGATAAAGATACATTTTTCGAAAATTGTGCATTATTATTAAATCCAGATGGAATATTAATAATACATTTGCTTACAAGAGAGAAATTTAAACCTTTTATTCTTCCTAAAGATAATACTATTTTGTATAATCCGGAAAATCATAATACTGCTATTACTAAAAATGTTATAAAATTTGATTCCAGTTTAGAATATGTATGTGACTATGAAGTTTTAAATAATGGCATAAAAACAGATATTATTGATGATTTTAGTGAACCATATTCGTGCTATCAAGAAAAATTTGAAAATTATGAAACTCATAATATTCGTAAAAATTCAATAAATTTATACATGCCTACTATTGATGAAATAGTAAAACTTGCTAAAGCAAAAGGATTTGTTATAAAAGATAAAAAATCATTGGATTTTATAGGTCATAGTGACGAATATTTATTTATATTTAAAAAAATAACATAATCCTAACAATCCTAACAATCCTAACAATCCTAAC
>Ga0208228_1000046_pt1 | contig 16706 bp, 14 predicted proteins | sample LakMenEpi25Jul11_FD_150730 | JGI IMG/M metagenome (GOLD analysis project Ga0208228, IMG submission 150730) | Freshwater microbial communities from Lake Mendota, WI - 25JUL2011 deep hole epilimnion (SPAdes) | ecosystem: Environmental > Aquatic > Freshwater > Lake > Epilimnion/Euphotic zone ...
TGATGACGATATTGATGTAGATACTGATGTAATTAATAAACCAGTTCAGAAAGTTTCTAATGTTGTAGTAGATAGCAAAAAAGTAACTAATAAAGAAGAGGAAGAAGATGAGGAGGAAGAAGATGAGGAAGATGATAAAGACGAAGAAGAGGAGGAAGATGAGGAAGAGGAAGTTCCGGAACCAGAACCTGAACCAGAACCGGTTAAACCTCCTGTTAAGAAAACTACTACTAAGAAGAAGTAATTTATAGTATAAATATTAATATGAAAAATATTAAACCCATAACTATTCTGCCCAATGGCGTAGGTTCTTCTAAATGTAAATCATAAATTTCTATATTATTTGATATTATTTTTGCTATCATATCAATAATTTTATATGCTACAGGAAGAGATAGTGTAATAAATAAAAAAAACCCATAAAAAGCAGTTTTAAATTTATTTACATATATATCATATGTATTTTTTTGTTTTTCTTCAATCATATTATTCATTACTATATTTGGATTAATAGGAGTGTATGCAAAATCAGGGGTATATTTAATATCATAATTATTCATTGTCAACTTTAAATATGTTCTACATAATAATATAATAAAAAATTATTTTCTAATTCATTTAAACTATTTCTATTTATCATTCCTAACAATGTTTCAATATTTGTATTTATGCGAATATTTGCAATATTATTAGAAGTAGTTATATTTAAACCTCGGGGACTACCTATTAACCAACCGGGCATATTTTCATAAAAATGATTAGAACACATCGCCACAGATTTTATAAAATTACAACATAATATATATAATTCTTCATTGCATTCTCTGAACATTTTAATGGCATCTTTACAAAAATCATATATTAAATTTTCTTCCGTTATATTATTAAAATATGTAACATTTTCTGGGATATTGCTAGAAAACAATTTAAAATATTTTATTATTTTTAGTAAATCTACATTTGTCAATGGTTTGAACCATTCTGGACTATTATAAAATCCCCTCCTTTCTATTTCTATCGCTAAATCAGTAAATGCTTGCATACTAGTAGTCCATTTATATTCATTTCCTTTTATTTGAAGATTATGATATTTAATGAAATTTCTTAAACTATTTATAATACTAATATCTAATAAATCTCTGGTATAAGGATTATAAGGTTCCTGTTTGTTATTTATACATGTTCTAATAAAATATTCTAATTCAATCGCATCAAATATGTATTTTTCACCTCTACTATTTTTTAATATGAAAAGTCTATCAATTGGTATTTCACATATATTCTCTCCTGTAAATAATTCTTCATTATTCATATAAGTGTCATCTGCCGGGTCATATTTAATTATTTGCTTATCTTTAAATTTCTTTTGAATTTTTATTAAACTTGATATATACTTATTATTATTTTCTAAATCATAAGTATTTTTATTAATTTCATATAATATAATGTACTTTTCCATTTTACTACTATAATTATTTTTCCGGAATATGTTATAATTACTATTATTTAATATATTACATATCATTTTGTAAGGAATATTTTGCAACAATTCTATATAAAGTTCTTTTACATAAGAATAATTAATAGAATTAACATGTTTATATAATTCATATAAATCATTTATATTTATTTCTTTTTTATCTTTAAAAACATTGTAAAATATTTTATGTATATAACCTTTTTTCGTATTCTTATGATATCTACAATATTCTGTTTCATATATATTACGATTGCATAATTTGAAATTATTATATCTACAAATGCATTTTTTATCAATATCTAAAGATATTGTATTATTCATTAATATAATTATACAAAATATTTACGCTTCTTATTTACTATAATTTATTATTTATATGTTAAACAGATAATAATACCCCTGCATTTTTATAACTAAAATAATCATATAATTTACCATTTAATAGTACATATTTTTTTCCATCTCGCGACACAACCTTTCCTTTATTTTTATTAGTTCTTTCATACAATTTATACAATTGTATTTTATTATCATCTTCTATATTTTGTGTGTATGAAAACTTGTTATTATTAATATTTATTGGCCAATTATAACATTTATAACCATTTTCTAGAGGTTTATTTATTTCAGAATGTATTATGCAATCTATTGAAGATGCTTTTAACATATCTAAAAATGTCTTTATTAACCCTTCTTTTTTTTGTGCTTTGATTAATATATGTTCATCTGTTGTTAATTCATTATCTTTTTTTCTAATCGTTGGATTAGATAATATTTGCTCTTTAGTAAATTTCATAATATATTTATATACACCAACGTTCCTATCTTCAACAGGTAGAGACATATGACTGCACGTTCTAACCGCTCTTCCTATTACTTGGTCTATTCTAACAGAGTTCCAAAAATATTCTGTTATTAAAACCCTTCTAACATTTTTCAAAGAAATACCTTCTGCGCCAGATTGCGTAATCATCATAATTTTAACTAGTTCTCCATATCTTTGGTCAATTCCCACTCCTTTATTAGGAAGACTATTCTTTATATTTTCTGGAAGATCTGCAAAATCTCCATTAAATATATTCATTAATATGCTCGTTTTAACACGATCTGAATTAAAAACAACATATCTCTTATTATCGTATTTTTCATTAAATACATCTACATCATCAAATATATATCCGTATTCTTCATTTTTTACTATATTTATTTCAACATATCCCTGTCTATTTAAAACTTCTTTAAATATCCCTAAACCTTCTACGACACGGAATTGAGAATATACTAATACACTTCCAGGAGAAGTATTAATATCTTCTAACATTTGAGCAAACTTCGGACTATAATTTTCTTCCAAATTCTTAATATCTAGATATTTGCCCTTTCTTAATTCTTTTAGAGCATTGTTTAATTTTAATTCATATTCTACTGCGACCTCCTTATTAATATCTACATCTGTATCTTTTTCATTATCGCTATTTTTATCATCATCATTTAGCGATAACTCTTTCTTTTTTAATAATCTAATATCTTGAGGAAATTCTCTTACTATTTCTTCTGGAAATGCAAAATTGCATACTAATCTACTAAATGCTCTATAAACAGAACTAGTGTCTGCACCATCTTTATTAGCGAATTTTTTCTTTCTCTCATCCATATCTATTTCTTTTTTCCTAACTTCAACATATTTCTTCATTTGATGTTTAGTCATATACATATATCTTATATTTTCAGGCAATAATCGTGGAAATAATTCAGATCCAGTTGTTTTATAATAACTCAATATTCCTAATACTCTTCTTTTAAATAAATCTTGATTTATTACTTTAATATTCTCAGGGTCCCTGCTATTTATAAAAATATTATTGAATTCGTCTTGTTTAATAGGAAAAACATAATCAGTAGTTTTTTTATGTTTTAAAGATAATTTAAGACCTTCTTCATCCTCGTCTATTCTAACAATATTTTTAATAATATTTGCAAATTCATCTTCATTAATATTATTTTTACTATCGTATACTAAATCTAGTTTAAACTCTGTATTATTATTATATATAAGTAATTTATCTATCTTTTTCTTTCCACATTCCAAATATCTAATATTATCAATGCAACTATTTCTCAAAACTTTTAATGTATTCATTATTTTTACAATATTTTGTCTAATCTTTGTTTTGTTAACACTTGGAAATCTAGGGGCAGGATTTTTTACAGGGTCTTTTTCAAATTTTTTAATATTTGCCATCGCTCTTGAAATTATTACATTAACTACTTTTTTTATAGGCGCCAAAGAATATCCCAATATTATATTATAATTTTCTCTAAGATAAGGATGAGATAATAACCACGATGGTACATTTAATCCTTGTGTTTCAAATATAATATTTTTATTTTCTTTTAATGCATTTTCTAAATTTAAATCATTTAACTTATCACAGGAGTTTGAATAATCTTCTGTGCATTTTTCACCCTTTCTTATATCAAAATATGCCTTTTCAAAAACATCTAATAATTTTTCATCCGGATTTTTATATTTATCTTCTATACAACCCTTTCTATTATTGCATTCTGCATTAACTTTTTTGATTATTTCAAGGATTCTCTTTTTATATTCCTTATTGTTTTGTATTAAATCATCTATTATTATTTTTACGTTATTATTATTTAATTTTAAATAATTAATGATTTCTTCCGCCATTTTTGTTTTTTGCGAACCTGTTATTCCGTTTGTTAGTATTATATAGGGTTTTTTAGGGTCTATATTACTGCTACCACTATTTTCTATCTTTTTTATTATAGGTTCTGCATTTATTCTATTTGTTAATTCCTTTAAAATATAACCTTCATCATAATCCCAAAGTTTTTTAACAATATGAGAAGAGTTATGATCAATTCTTCTATAATTTTGTGGCAGCAATATTACATTTACATATTTATCATTTTGATATATTTCATCAATATAACTATATAATTCGCTATCCTTTATTCTTTCAACTAAGTTATTTTTATTAGTTGTACCATGTAAAATTGGTATATTATGTGTTACCATAGGTCCTCTTAATAAATTTATTAAAAATGATATTTCATAAGGTTGATTTATTATAGGAGTTCCTGATAATAATACCATCTTAATATCTTTCGCATTGATTAAAAAATTATATATTCTCATCGCCAATGTTGACCCATTCGCTATTCTACTTATAAAATTATGAACCTCGTCTACTATAATAAAAGTATTATCAAAAGGGTTTCCGTTTTTTTCTAATTCATCTATTAATTTTTTTGTCAAACCATTATAATTGATAAACTTATATCTATTTCTTATTATATGTGTTATTGTTTTATTTATCTCCTCTTTATAATTAGAACTTAAATCAGTGTATTTAATATTATTAATTATAATTTCAGCACCATCTATATCTCCTTTATAGAGGGGAACCCATACACTGCCTGTTTTATCTATCATTTGTTTTTGAATTGCATATTTTTTCAAATCTTCTATCATATTGACATTTCCTTTATCTATTTTTAAACAAGTCCACGATTTCTTTAAATTTAAACCAATAGTAGATATTTTCATCAATTCATTTTCATAATTTTGTGCCAATGATGCAGGTGTCATAATTACTATTTGTTTTCTATTAATATATCCCTCCGCAGCAGCAATTGATGCGGCAGATTTACCAGAACCTAATTCGTGATATAAAAGAATTCCTCTATAAGGACTATCAAATTGCATATAATCCTTTATAATTCTCTGCTGCGGAAATAGTGAAACTTTTGATACATCTAAATCACAACCATCTTTTGAGCAATTGCACGAAGATTCTAATTTCTTTTTGCTATATTTAGATGGATGAAATGTATTATATATGAACTTATTATAACCTATTCTATTTGGAAGAATCCAATCATTAGTTTTCACCTCTATATCCATATACTTTATCTTCTAATATAATAATTCAAATAAAAAAATGTTATATTATTAGATAAACTAAAAAAAATAATATGCATAATATGGAAAAACTTTTAGATAAATGCGAGTCAATGACACTGCTATGTACAAAAGCCTCTTCGCATTGGAGTTTTGTAAAATTCTGTTTTGCAATACCTCTTGTATTAACTAGTTCTACTATGTGTATAATAAATAGTATCAGCGAAGATGCAAATTCTATAAAAATACCTAATATCATTGTTAATGCAGTAAGTGTCTTAATTATGTCTCTTACAAATAGTATTAAAGCGAGTGAAAAATTTGAAATATTTAAAAAATTATCACAGCAATTTATGTTGTTATCTCAAGAAATAGAAGCGTGTGACGGCAATGTAACTAAAGAAAACTATAATATATTATCGTTAAAATATGATAATTTAATACAGGATTGTTCTTTTGAAGAAATTCCTTTAAAATTTAAAATTGAAGTTGCAAAATGCTTTACAGATGCTGATAGATATATACCAATTCAATTAAATGGTATTATAGGAAATGCCAGTGTTAATAAAAGACTTAGTGGAGGGAAAAAAGATAGTCCCGGAGCGACACTTGTAAATATATCTACCGCTCCTCCTAAAGAATTAAAATCAGAAGAGACTGAAAAGGTCTATGGTTCTGGTGAAAATGTCTAATTATATATAAAACCCATATCTCCCATCAACATTAACTCATCATCACTATCATCATCGTAAGTCCCTAGTTTATGTTCATCATCATATTTATCAATAACGTCAGCATTATCATCATATATATCGTCAAACAATTTACTATCAGGTCTTACATCCTCTTTAGGATTTTCTTCTTCAATTTCAAAAACCTCTTCTTTTTTTTCATTCATTATTTTATGTTTTATGCCTGCTTTTTTCAATTCTTTTATTAATAAATTTTCCTCTACAGTTTTATCATTTAAAATATTTATTTTATTCTGTTTATTTTTTTCACGCTGTTCATTTAAAAAATTAATATTTTCCTCAGCAGTTGGAAATGTAAGTTCAATTATTTTTAATATATCAGCGTATATATTTTTTGCCAATTCTTGTATCGTACTATTATTTATAATAGTAGAAGATAGGCATCCATTAACTAATTCTTCGGGATTAAATGGACAACATAATGCTCTACTTACAATATATTTATTAATTCTCTCAGTTTCTATTTCATTATCTTCTATCAATATACTATTTAGTTTATTTAAATCAATTATAATATTTCGCAAATCTTTTATTGAACTATCAATTAATAATGTCAACTCTATATTATCTTTTTTCTTAGAATAATTATTTAATATTTTTATGATAGTAAGGATTATACTCTTGTATTTTATTTTATCTTTATAAAAACTATTTATGAAATTATCGCTTTTTAAATTTTTAGATGTTTTCGCTAATATATTTAGATTATTTTTAACAGCGTTATCTATTTTTTTCGGATTAACCTCTATATCATCTATAACTTTATCCGGAAGTATATTATTATTTTTCTCTCTCATTTCATCTAACCATAATGATAATATATTAGCATATTTTATATCATATGTAATATCTTCTTTAAATATACTATTTTGTTCCTTTACTATTATTGCAGTTTCTTTATTAACTTTTTCAGGTATAAATCTTAATTCACGTGCCTTATTTGTCAATCTTTTTTTAGCGAACTCTTTTTTCCAAGCAATCAAATCTTTTCTTTTAGCATTCTTTAAATCAATATCGTCACTAAATGTATCATCTAGTTTTTTTAAACAACATCCGTGTAAAAATTTATGTATTTTTACATAATCTATGTCAGGCATATATAATAGAGATTTAACATGTTGTTCTTTACATAAATTTATGTTCTTTGTGCATATTTTATTATCTCGCAAATTTTTAAATTTTTCCTTTTCTATTAAACCTCGCATCTCTTTCTTTTTATTTTTTAACAATTCATATTTACTCTTCATAATTTCTAAATATGGAGTGTATTTTTCCTCAATAAATTTAATAGTATCTTTTAATAAGTTATCAGCATTAATTGATAATTCATTCTTATTTATTAAATACTCCTTTGTAATATTTATTATATACGGGAGAACCCCCTTTTCTTCACTCTTTTTTAAATTATTAAAAGGAGAACCATATTTATACCAATTAACTATATAATTATCATTTAAATAATTTTCATCCAGAGGAAAAGTGTCATCTAATATTTTTTCTTGAACATTTATTATCCAGAATGAAATCGCATGTATAAACAATTGTTTTATTGATGATAACCATTCTTTATTAGCAGTTAATATAATATCAAGAGTATCTCTATCTAATTCATTAACTAATTCGCTAATATTTAAAATATTTTTAGGAGGAACTCTTTCTAATATATTTAAAAGTGTTTTATCCAATTCAACATTTCTATCCTTAAACTCTTTTATATATACATTTTTTCTAGAAGGGATACTTCTGTTATATTTAAATAGTTCGCTGCATAATATATCATAATCTATTTCTAGATTACATATTTTACTTATTTCTGTTAATTCAGGAAGAACATTTTTAATACCATCTATAAAACCCTCTTCTGTTTTGTAATTTATATTTGTTAAATATTTATTTATATCAATAGTATCTATAACATATTTAATGTCATATACTTCGTGTGCGATATTATCTTGGTCTTCTATATTTATATGTTCTTCCATATTATCTAATGGAATACCTTCGTAATTATCATTATTTGTTCCCTCCTTTATTTCTTTTACTTCGCGATATGATATTAGATATTGTTTACCATCTTTATCATAGTCAAATATGTGATTTCTAGAATATTCAAACTTATTTTTTAATAATTCATAATTTTTGATAATTTCAGGTTTTTTCTCTAATGTTTTCAATATTTTATCAATTTCAATAATAGTTTCTTTAATATTTGTCATATGTATTGATTTTTTTATATTAGTTAATAATTCCATAACTTCTTCTTCTTCTGTTTGATTGATATGCAAAATCAATTTATTTATATTTAAATTATTTAAATTTACTATTTCGTCTGTTATAGCGATTGTAGAAAGGTGTTCTTCTAATATAATTTTTGTTTTTCCCAAAAAATTTACTGCACTTTCCTTTAAGTCTAATAAGTGAATAATAGACTTTAATTTATCAAAAAATATTAGTTTCTTATTAGATATATCACATTTCTTAATATTAATAGGTCTAGATATATTCTTTCGTTCTTTCTCGTATTCTGTAACAGATATCATATAATCACATAAAATATCGCAATCCTTCTCGTCTATTAAATCAAGCGATTTACCAAACTTTTTAAATATAGAATCTATGTTTTTATAATCTAAATTAAAATCATTTCTTTCTTCTTTCATATATTTGATTATATGATGGATATTAGGTCTTACATCTTTAACTAGATCCTTGCTATTATCATAATCTCCAGCGATCTTTAAATTTATATTTTTACTATTAATTAAATAATCAGTAATTTTCTCGTATATATTATCGTTTATAGTTGATTTTGGTATTTTATAATATGCTGAAATAATAGGAATATTTACATCATCTGTTGGAAAAACTGGATAATATATAGGAAACTCATTGTTATGATAAGGTTCTAAAGATATATTTATTTTTTTATCATTCGTAATGCGAATATTCGTAGATTCATTATTATATTTTATGCAAAAAAAATACTTATCTTTTGCTTTAATATATTGATTAATTTCTCTATTTTCTAATTTATTAAAATAATTTGCATCATCCTGCTCTTTTTTATCATTAACATCGTTTTTTTCTTTTTCAACTTCTGCGTTAAAAATATAGTTATCATAATTGTTTAATACTCCTCTTTTCTCATTAATATCATTGATAATCTCATAAAATAATTTAGTAACATTTCTTGCCTTTTTATTGTTTAAAAACATATTAGATAAATTGTCTCGTATATCATTTTCCGATAATGCAATAAAAGAAGGGTTATCCTTTATAATATCGTCTAAACTCATTATTTCTAAATACTCAATATCATCCAAATCTTCATCTTCGTAATTATATGTGTAATTATCAATTTCAATAGACATTATAGAATAATATTACTCTTCTTTTAATATATAATAATATAAATTATGATATATTATTATTTAGAGCGAATTTATTCCATTTAGTTTTAATTGAAACAATATCTTCAATAATTTCTTTGCATACTTTTTCCATAAAAGATATGAACATATTGCGGTCTTCAACATTATCCAAAGTAATGCGAATTATCATAATTGATTTTAAAGGATGTGGGCAGATATATCCTATAAATTTACAATAAATGTTATCAATATTATTGTTTTCTCTTACATATTTATTATGTACATAGGATTGAATAATATTTCCCAACGTATCATCTTCATTTTCAATAATAAATTCATAGGTTTCTTTAATATCTTGAAATTGTTGAATCTTTACTAATTCTGATACCTCAATGTTCACTAATTCGTGCATTAAATTATTTAATTTTGAAGTAATAATATCTAATGATTTAGGAATTAGATATTTAGGTCCCATATTAACATTGATATATTCAATATCAAATTTAAACTTAATAGGATCTCCATAATTATTCTTATAATATGCGCGTTCTCTATCCAAAATATTATCACATTTTTTTGCTTCAACCGGGTCTTGAATATATGAAAAGTTTGCTAATGATACTGGATTAAACGATGCGTTATCACGTCCTGTTCTTTTAACAATATCAGCAGTCAAATGCAAATGTTCTCCTGGTCTAAGACGAGTAATCAATATATTTTCTTTGGAAACTTTATTCGGAGGGAATAAATCCTTTAATTTTTTTTCACTTAATTCAACACCATTTAATGACGCCTTATAATCAGAAGATCTAACATCAATTTTTTTATTAGTAGTATTATTAACATTTAATTCTAGAACCAGTGAATTATCTTCATAGTTTTCAATTTCATCGGAAGTCATACAAATAGGAATCAAACCTATTCTGTGAATAATAAATTCGTCGTGAAGAGCACCCGAATTAAATTTTACATTTACAGTAGGTTCTTCTTTGTCAAGTTTTTCTCCGATTGCTCCAATATTAGGAATATCTGTCATTATGATTCTTCTAATACCATTTACAATAGACAAATCAATATTGTGAATTTCAAAGCTGTGATTATTTGAAGGGTCTGAAGGGTCAAAATTATAATTGTGAAACATTCTATTAATATATTAATATATTCTATCTTATATATCAATTTTTAAAAATAAAAAATATTTATGATTTAGACATTGCTAAAATAATTAACATTATTGTTACTAATATCATAGGTATCAGAGACATTAAACTTATTATCCACCCCCATGTATTACAATCGCCTCTTGATAAGCACGTTATATTATATGCAGTTATAAATATTATAAATATAAAAAGTATATATAATAATAAATATAATCCAGCACCTTGAACATATATATTTAGAGATATACAAACTATTGTTAATATAACACTTATTATCATATATACCCACGCTTGGGTAGAATAAGTATTATACATTTTTATATTCTTTCTATTATAATTAATATATTTTAGATTTTATGAAATTAAACTATTCATAATAGCGAAACACATAGAAGTTCTAGGTTGCATTTCATTGATTGAATTAGAAGCGAAGAATTGGATAAGAGTTTTGATATTTTTAACATCATTGCATTGGCACAAATAATAATAAATATTTGAAGAAGTAATTAGTTTTCTACTAAAGATATTTGTTTGAAGATTTCTCAATTGCGCCAGATGATATTGGATAATTGGTGCAAATTGCTTGTCAAGTTCCTTAATCATTTTATATCTTTTATAGTTTGGATTATAAGTCGTTGTTGATTTATAATAATTGTACAAACTATCTTTGATAGTTGAAATGATAGTATGAACTAGATATGTAGGGTCAATTTCTTTACCATTATTATCAACGGGAAGTTGAATATTTGGGTTATAGGTTGCGATGTAATCCTTGATAGTGTAATTTTGCTTATTTTTCATATAAACTTCTAGGATATTCATCCATAGATTAGGATGACAGGGGTCAGTTTCTTCGCGATGATTAATATAATTAGAAGAGATTTTATATAACTTAGAAAATCCTCCCGCATTCTTCTTAATAATTAATCCATAAGTAACATTATTGGTAATATAATTATTAGCATCTACAATATTACTAAAGTACGAAGGGTACTTAACCCCTAGATTAAATAGTTCTTGAATAGATGAACTATTAATATCATGTTCGTAAAGAGTTGCCCTATTTTTAGTATTAATATGCACTAGTTCTTTATAATCATCACCTAGAACATCAGTATAATCAACGATATGTTTATTTTCTTTATGAATTAAAACAAATTCATAAGCATCATCTGTATTTAGATTGCTTACAAACATTTCGCGAAGTTTTTGCGAAGTTTCTTCTTGAGTTAGTCCTTGCAACATATTAAGAATATCTGGAAAGCGACTATAATATTTGTAGAGAACTTCGTCAAACATTAAACCATGTGATTTTGTAGGATGTGAAAACTTTGAACTATTTGCGTCGGGACAACTAGAAGTTCCAAAATACCATTTGTCTTTATAATTATAAACTGTGATAATTGTACCATCGTATGCCTCATAGCATTTATCTGTATCATTATAGAGTGTTGACATATACTCTTCATAACTAATTCTGCGCGGAACGGAGTTTGCGTATGTTACAACGACATTATTATTGCAAGACAATGTGAAATCTAGAACAATACTTCTACATTCTTCATAAAGTTCTTTGTATTCTCCTGCAGTTGCTCCCATTTTATAATTATTGTGAAGAAGAACTAAATCATCATTATTTTTAAATTTCTTGACTTTGATATTGGGCCAGAAGTGATATTTTTTCAATAAAGAGATAAGAGTATTTGCATATGTAGAATTATTGTCGTGGCAATTATAGGTGTTGACAATTAAATCCTTGAGATTTTTAGGGGGGACATTGGAAATTAGCGCGTCGCTATTCATAATATACTTTGTTAAAAATTATATATAATTAAATGTTTATATCAATTTTTATTTTTTAATAAATATTTTACATCAACAATAATAATATAACATATATATTGTGGTTAAAGCTAAAATAAAAGTATAAAATCTATATAATATTTTAATATCTATAAAATTTTCTATTACAAAATAAGAACCTATTGTTATCCCTATTATTGAACCTGCTGTTACAATTGCTGCAACTTTAAAATCAAAATGCCCTTTTTCATAATATAAATAAAGTCCGGGCAATGCATTTGGAATACTATGCAGAAATAAAGAAATAGCAACCGCTTGTTGAAAAGTTAAATTATAATACATTAGCGCAGGTATAAATAATATACTACCTCCACTGCCTATAATTCCTATTGAAATGCCTATAAATATTGATATTAAAAAAAGTTCAATAATCATCTAAATATATTTTAGATATTATAAAAATTTTATAAAAAAATGAAAAAAATATTACTCTTTTTTAGGATTTTTATAATATTTATCAAACCATACCTGTCCAACCTCTTTAGATGCTTCTTCAACCGATAATTCATTTTTAATAATTTTATTTCTCATATTTAAAAAATATTCTAAACTAGCGTAATCAAACCCTTCTTCTTTCGTAACCATAGCATATAACATCGGATATCTCTCTTCAAAAAACAATATGCCTTCAATAGAAGATTTCATATTATTCAATAATTCTATATGAGAAGAAAAGGAATTTTTTTTCTCTGTCATATATAACATCATTTCTTGAACTAAATTCTTAATATCATCTGTCTCCATTCCATCTTTTATAAAATCTGCGACTTTTCTTTTTTTTGAACCATTATTAGTATTACTCATTTTAATTTAATAATTAAAATTTATCTTTATATAATAATATCTATTTAATATAATAGAATAATGAAAGGATTAGAATATGCCGTAATAGATAATGACATTATATATACTCCACCACAGCAAAAAAATGCTGGGTTATATACAGGTGATGTCTTATTTGATAAAAAACCTTGGGGAAATAGTTATAAAATGGCACCTGTGGAACCTGATGCCGTAGCATATGCTTCACAATTTTATGCTAGTCATCACATACCTTCTGGTAATAGACCTGGTAATAATACTGTAAATAGCAGCAAATATAAAAAATATACAGAAAATACAGAAAATAACTATAATTTTAGCTGCTTTGATTCTAAGCAAACTTTTCACAATGTTCAAGATGTATCTGTAATACCTGTTGTACAAGATGTACCTGCAATGTCTAAGATGACACCTCCATTATATGATACAAACAACATGTTTACTTTACCTAGTTTACCTTATTTTCCTAATACACCGAATATACCAGAAATTCCTAATCAATCTCAGCGCGTTCATCAGTTTCAACATATGTAGATTCAATATTTTTTGATGCGATATCATCTAACTCTCCATTCATCATAATTGCAGAAGGTTGAGTTTTTTTGATTACATCTTTATGTTTTTTTAGGAATTTACAAATATAATCATATGTTTCATTTACCTGTTCAAATGAGACTCCTCCAGTAATTAATATGCTTCCACTCTCAAATAAAGCGCCTGTTACTTTTTTACATTCATTTATTTTTTCACCTTTTCCCTTACCATAACATTGTTTAGGGCACGAACAAATACCATTTTTATTAATGTTACATTTATTCCAGAAATATTCTAATTTAACTCCTTGATATATACCAGGTTGAAATGAACATTTATTATTATACAGATTACTGATAAATAGTTTATGAATTTCTTTTCTTTTTAATCCAAAACCGATTTTATACTCACTATCGCAATATAGTTTAAAATCAGTATTAATCATTCTTATTTTAAAATTTTGAAATTTCAAATTTAATTCATAATTTTCATCACGACTATTGATAATATCTTTAGTAATATTATTATAGATATTTTCAATATTATAAATAATATGATTAACAATTACCTCCGTATCATTAATATTTTTAATACCAGTCAATTGTATATTTCCATTTTTAAATATTTTAATGTTAGGCATATAACCATTATTCTTGCAAATAATTGTTACCTGATTATCAAAACGATTTTTTTTCATTTTATTTTTTTTGCTCTTCCTTCTTTTTTTGGGATACTCTCCTCTATTTAATTCTTCTCCCTCCTTCATATATTGGACCCATACTACACCCTCATCATTGCTTTCTTTATTTACAATTAATATATTATCAAATAATATTTTAAGATTTAAATTAATATCCTCGCCTATATTTGCATTACACGTTATAGTGGATACGCGATAGGGTGAAAAGTAAATATCTTCTTTAAATTCGCTCATTTAATCACAATAATAATAATTATAAAAGCTTTATATCATTTTTTAATTTTTTTGACTTCATTTTTATTATTCATATTATCTGTGATATTTTTTAGATATGACGTATTTACAATTTCATAATTATATGTTGTTGAAATCATTGGAGGAAGATTGAGAAGATGTGTTTTATCATTTGAAAGATGTCCTTTACGAAACTCTTCAATTGTTAAAGGACCATTAAAAATTTTTAGTAAAAATCTTGATGGAGCAGGTCGTACAGGTTTTATATGTCCAAAATGTTTGCTTAACATTTGTATTAAACTATTTATTTCCCATACTTTATCGCTACCACAATGTGAAGAAAAATTATAGGCATTTGCGCATTCTAGTGAGCAAAAGTTTCCAAATAATATATAGGTATTTGAAGATATATTATATTTGTAAGGCATACCATATATTCTTTCATTTATTGGGTGACAACACCAATAACAATTATTTGTAGATTTAATAATATTTTCATTATCGTTTTTTTCTTTATAATTTATATTATCTCCATTTATATATTCTGAATTATCTTTGTTATCATTTGTATTATTATAATATACATTATTTTCATTACGAACATTTATTAAATTATCTTGAATATTATTATAAACATTTGTCTCATTAATATAATAACAATCTGGTTCATATGGTTTAGGTGCCTCCAATAATTCGTCGTTAACATTTATTTTGTTTATATCATTTGTTGATATAGGTAATTGTAATATAATATCTTCATTTTCTACCAAAACAACATCTTTAACCATTGTATTCATTAATCCTTTCTTTTTATCTATTGTAGATTTTACTTCATTCTTTTTATTTTTCCTTGGCATATTTCATTATAAACGCTTATATTATTTATATATGTTTATATAATTTTACAATTTATTATTTCTGTTCGCCAACATAATTTTTAAAATATGTTAGACCTTTTATGATATCATCCATATTAATTTTAGGTAAATTTGTATTTTCTTTAAATGATGTAGTTTTATTATTACCTATGCATTTTTCCTTTATCTCTCTGATTTCTCCATTTAGGGAATTTATAGTGTCTATTAAATATTTAATTATAAATACAAAAACGATTATTATTACAATAGTAAATAAATCCATAATTCTTTTATTATTAATAAAGAATATAAAAAATAAATTAAGTATATCTAAAAGCAGCAGTTCCGTTTGTTATATGTAATACATTTACATCCACGGCATATACAACTATTTCATACACTAAAGGATTGTAAAATTTTCCTAAACTGGATATTATATTATGAATATAATTTACGCTACTATTGTTTTTCAGATTTTCTTTCGTTTTTATAGTTAGTGATGTTGTAACACGACTATTGTCGTAAGAACCTGCACTAACTTGTTTTTCAGGAAATAAAGAAAATGAATAGCAGTATAAACCTGTACGCGGAACATTCGTATGATATTTATAAGGCACAATATGATTATAAAACTCAGCATCATTGTCTGTGCGAGATATCGTATTATTCCATTTTATTTCTATATTATCTAATATTCCCATATTTTCAGTATATTCGTGTGTTGCAGTATAGTTTGTATAATTATTAAAATTATCTATTGCATCATTTCTCCTAACAATCCATATTAATTCTTTAATATGATGCGATGCATTTGTTATAGTAATTGTTTTTGTTGTTTCATTTGCATTAAACTGATCGTGATTTCTTTTTGGCGTACTTATTACATAATCCATATCTTGTGTATTTAATAGTATTTTACTTCTTTCAATACTATCTAGATAAACATAGGAGCATATTAATTCATTCCTTACATCAAATGACTTATCATTGGGACTAACA
>Ga0208228_1000047_pt1 | contig 16418 bp, 15 predicted proteins | sample LakMenEpi25Jul11_FD_150730 | JGI IMG/M metagenome (GOLD analysis project Ga0208228, IMG submission 150730) | Freshwater microbial communities from Lake Mendota, WI - 25JUL2011 deep hole epilimnion (SPAdes) | ecosystem: Environmental > Aquatic > Freshwater > Lake > Epilimnion/Euphotic zone ...
GTAATAAATCATTAAGTTTGGTTAAGGGATTTTTCGTCTATACGGTTACAGTTCCCATTACTTCCACAGAGAATCTTCCTAATAACCCTCCTTATGAAAAAGCCAGTAACAGTAAAGGTTTTTCAGCCCTGGAGTATGAACAAGATAAAATTAAAAGATCTCTACTTAATAATGCTGTAATTTATCAAGATGACCTATACCTGACTGCTGAAGACGCTGACTTTAAGTTAAATGGGGGGATTTTTACTAATGGTAACTTACTGGCAGGTTCGACTTCAGGCAAATCAATTAAGATATATCAGGTTAGTAGTAAAGATTCCTGTTTTTACGAGGCTGACAATGCCAAAATTACAGTAGGCGGTAATATAGCTACAGTGGGGGCAAGTGGGTCTACCAAATTCGATTTATTCCCAGGTAAAGGAGTTACTCCTACTCAAGCACAAGCAATCTCTCTGAGTGGTAATGAATCAGTTACAGATGCAACAACTGATGTAGCTTACAATAATTTAGCTTATGTCCAGCGTGTGAATAGCTTGGTTGCGGCTCAAAAGGCAAATTCTGCTGATAGTGATCCATCTGAAGTTAAAAAAGGTATTGAGCGAATAAAGGCGGCCATTGGTTTATCTAGTTACACAAGTGATCAAATAGATAAAATACGTTCAGAACAATTAACACTGTACTTTCAAAAACGGACTCGCCGTGTCCCTGCCAAGGATACTGGTGATAATACAAGTCCATTACAAGGTACTGGTGATTCACTCCGTCCCATAGATGCTTGGATTTATCCCACAGACCCCAATAATGGTAAGACAGGTACAGGATATACAGGACTAACATTAAAAACTGCCGGTAATACCCTTTTACCCGCTGCTACTGAGCCATCATTGCTTTTGAAAAACGGTAAGGAGCAACTTTTAGGAGACAGGATTCGGGTTGGTAATAATTTACCTCAATTATGGTGGAAGACTTCTCAATTTATGGGACCTGATCCTGGGGATATTCAAAATATTAGTGGCATCAAGTGGGATAGTTGGGATAGTAATAACCCTAGTACCCAAAATCGCTATCGTTTCTCTCGTATTCAGAATCTAGCAGACGCGGGTTCTACGGATAGAGATAGAGACTGGGAACTAGCGGCTGCAAAAGTACCAGATAATCCTCAAGATCCTGTAGGTGGTTTGCGAGTTGTCACAGGTGCGGGGATTTATTTGCGTAAAGATGATACCGCAGCAACTACAGATTTTACTACCCCAATTCCTGGCTTTACCGTTCCCGCATCTACAACTATATATCCTGATAACACCAGTCCAGATGCAAACACTCCATATCTGAAAATGCGGGCAAGTGCGGTTTATCACTACAAACAAGCTGACTATATTCAGACAGCACCTGAACCTATCGCCTGTGTTAACACTACTCATGGTTTACCCAATAATGGGATAGTTTATGGACCGCCGACAAAAATTGTTAGTCAATACCAGGCAGTTTTAGAGTATCAATCAACACTAAAATATAACAATGAGCGCTCCATAGACGATGGACTTTTAGCTGGAGCTTTAGCCACAACAGCAGCTAACCGGACTCTTTCACAGCAATCTACCATTGATGCGGCTATTTGCGCTCTGCAAATTTTAGATGGTAGTATCTCACCTACCAATACTGTGATTCCTCATGGGGCAATTTTTGAAGTAAAAGATAACGAATCTCTGACAAATTCTTCCACTGTATTAGACTTAGGTCTATTAAAAGGGCAAAAGATTGGTGACACAACACCACCACAAGAATACTTAATTCCCAATAGTGGTATTATTTACGCTACCCGCGATGATGCGTTAGCAGATAAAACTTCAATAAACACCAACTTCACTCCTCGTCTTAATGCCATTATCCTAACAAATGGGTCAGATATCTCGCGGGAATTAAATTATCGAGATGCGGAAAAAGGTTTGATTGTCGCCACCAATTTACCTTTATACATTAAAGGTGACTTTAATCTCCATACCCAAGAGGAATTTAACACTCCACTAAATAGTACATGGAGTAATTTTTATACAAGGAGCGATCGCAATCCTAATTTTGCTTGTCGTCCTAATGATCCAAAATTGAAGATTAATGGTGTTGATTCATGTCCTACTGGTGATAAATGGCGCTCTGCGGCTGTGATATCAGATAGTATAACCTTACTATCTAATAATTATGATGCTACTAATACGGGTACTACAGCCGCAGATACTACTTACAATGCCATTCTTGTCTCAGGTAATACGGAGAAGTGTGGTTTGGAGAAGTGTGGTTTGGAGGATTATGTCCGTTTTCCAGAGGACTGGAACGGGAAAACAGCAAAGATCAGTGGTATTTTCATGCAACAGAAAAAAAGCATCTATGATACATCTTATACTCCAAATTCAACTCCTCCAATCAGAAACTGGAGTTATGATGTCGGGATACTTAGACAGTCACCAGACTTGTTAGCGCAAAAATTAATCGCAGATACAAGTGATCCACCTAATGAATACTTCCGGGAGGTAGATAGAGATGATCCTTGGATACAGAATTTGTTGTGTGCTAAGGACAATACTAACACCTCATACATAATTGACAAAAATCAACGTCCGAGTATGTGTCAATCTTAATCGGAATAGTAGAGACGTTTTTTATAATGTCTCCACAGTCATAATTCTTACTAACTTAAAAAAATTGCAATCTATAAACAAGGATTTGGTGATTAACAATGATGCAACTTCCACAGAAACATAATATTAATAAAGATGCTGGTTTTACGATTATGGAATCTTTAATTGCCATGGTCGTAGTTTCGAGCTTAATGTTAGCTATATCACCAGTTTTGATCCTATCTGCATCAACCCGTGTTCAGTCTCGCAGAGTAGAATTAAGTTCTCAAATTGCAAGGTCATTTATTGATGGGGTCAGGTCTGGAAGGATAGAAGCAGAAGATATAACTCCAGTAAATATTAACATTAATCAAAATGCACTTTCATCTAGAAATATTACAAATAGCACTGATGGGTATTTGATCAGTAGTGCGAGCATGGCCGCTCCTACATCAGAAGAAGGTCTATATTGTGTTCAAAGTGATGGAACTATTCAGCTACCTGAAAATAATTGTGAAAATAGGTTGTTTTTCATTCAAGCTCGTCGAACGAGCATAAACGGTTCTGATCCTAATGATGGTTATCGTTTAGCGGTGAGAGTGTATCGAAGAGATATTGATTTTATGAAACCTGTTTTAGCCAATACAAATACCACCAAGAATACACAAGCAGTGGTCGGTTCAGGAAATAAACAAGCTCCACTGGTAGAAATAATTGCGGATATAGCTAATAATAACACAAGTTTTACTGCCTTATGTAACCGCTTGGGGTTTAGAGCTGGTTCTGCAACTATACCTTGTAGTTAAAAATTGGCAAAGTTAAGTTTTATGGCAGTTAATTTTTTAGGATTTATGCTCTGGAAAAACCTGACATGAGCAGAAGAAACGCCTAAATTAACTATTTTAATTAAACTGGGATGATCAAATTTACTATCATTTTGAACTAGAATATGCTAAAAACAACTAATTTTTTACTTCAAGGATGGATGAAATTTTCTACTAGGAAAAACCGAGATCATGGTTTTACCCTCGCAGAATTGTTAATAGGTTTGGTAATGGCATTTTTAGTCTTGACACCGTTATTTGGATTGATGATTAGTATCATGAATACAGATGAAAAGGAGCAAGCTAAAACAACTTCTGAGCAAGAATTACAAACAGCAATAGATTTCATTACTCGTGATTTACAACAAGCTGTTTATATCTATGATTCCCAAGGTGTTACTAATAATTACAGTGCCACAGCCGCAAATAGTGGGATTAGGGATTCTTTACCTACTGTCGCAGGTGGAGTACCTATACTAGTTTTCTGGAAGCAGGAAGTAGTATCAAATGTTATTCCTACGACAGGGCCAAATGATGATGCTTCTATTTATTCCTTGGTTGCTTACTATTTGATTAATAGTCCTAGTACAATTTGGTCTAATACGGCTCGAATTGCTAGATGGCAAATTAGGGATGGTGTCCGTAGCCCAAGTGATACTAGTGGTGTAACTTGTAATTCTTCTTATAATACAAGCATTAGATTTGTTGATGCTGATAACTGTCCGAGTCCTGGGTTCAAGCCATTTGACCTAGATATGAATCAGTGGCAACGTTCTGGTTCATTTACGAATGATCCCCAGGTGCTAGTTGACTTTATTGATCAAACCCCCAGAGATCAAACAAATGTTCCAAATATAACACCATCATGCGCTCAAGATGATAATCAACAAGGTGTGACTATAACACCAATATCAAGTACGACAATGACTAGTTTTTATGCCTGTGTAAGTAATTATGCAGATCCTACAAATCAAGGACAAGTAATTTCTACAGCACAGATTTTTATCCGGGGTAATGCTTTAGCTCGCATCCAAACTAGTAATATAGATTACAAAGATAAGAGCCAGCAAACCTATTTTCCCACGGTTAGTGCTATTATTCAAGCCCGTGGTTCTTCGTATGCTCAATAAATAGAATCTCTCAATTATAGGATTAAATCATGGCCAATAATTATAGAATTAAAAGTTTAATTGTCAATTCATTACAGCATCAGCGTCAGGAATATGGTGATCAGAATGCTGGTTTTACAATGGCAGAAATGATTGTAGTGTTATTCATGATTGGTATTCTATCAGTAATCGCTGCTCCTGGTTGGTCAGCATTTATCAACAGACAACGCTTAAATCAAGCCAATGGTGCAGTTGCATCTGTTATCCAAGAAACACGGTTACAAGCTAAAAGCACAAAAGGTACTTATAGTATCAGTTTTCGAGTTAACAATAATATTCCTGAATACATAATTTATCCGGGTATTCCTACTACCACACCTATTACTAATCCACCTGCTGATTCGGTTTGGATAGCTTTAGGTGATACCATGACGCTAAGATCTAGAGAAGTTTTTTTATACACTAATCTTAACCCTCTGACAGAGTATAATACAACAACTGCTGATAGGCAGATAGTTCAAACCAACCGAGGAGAAGGGACAATTACTTTTGACAGTCAAGGCGTATTAGCAAATAACATTGATGGTACTGTCAGTGATACACCTTTAGCTATCATGGTTGCTGCACCTGTATCAACAAATGATGATAAAGCTAGTAGTGTAGACCGATGTGTGATTATTCAAACCTTAATTGGGGGGATACGAATAGCAAAAGATGAAAGGTGTCGGACTATTCCTACTAATGAATAAATTAATAATTTAATGATACAGGATATAGCTGAACAGAAGTACCGTATTAGCGGGTAAAATGCCCGCACCACAAGGGCTTTAAGATTAATAACTGTTGTATATATAAAAAATCAAAAATCCGTAAAAAACCGCATATCAAAAATCATCCTATATGGAAGAATATTTGTGTTTGTTGTGCTTGCAAATGATAAGCGATGAATTATTTACGGAATAATCAAGACGAGAGTGGTTTTACGCTGATAGAAATGATTACGTCACTATTAATTATCGGTATAATATCAGCAATAGCAGTACCAGCTGGAGCAACTTTGATGAAATCTCGCCATTTAAATGTTGCTCAAAATCAAGTTTACCGAGCTATGCGTGAAGCCCAAAGTCAAGCCAAAAAGGAAAAATTGACTTACCACGCTAGTTTCCGGGAACAAAATAATATTGTCCAATGGGCAGTTCATCCGGCTACAATTAATCCATCTAATGCTCAATGGAATGATTTACATACTAGTGTAAAGTTAGATGAAGAATCAACATTACAATTATCTAATGGTGTGAGACGAGTCCCATTTGATAATCTGGGAACTGTAAAACCTCCATTGGGCCGAATCACCCTGTCTAGTAAATCTGGTGGTAAAGCAAAGCGTTGTGTTTTTATTTCTACCATATTAGGCGCGATGCGAACCGCCCAGGAGAATCCTCGTCCCGATGATGGTAAGTATTGTTATTGATTACCCAGATGGAAGTTAAGTTCCGGGCTAGTAGCCAAAATCTAGTATAGTGAACTATAGCCTTTCCCTTTCTGGTGAAATACAAAATCAATCCTCCCCTAGCTCTTGGGGAGGGTGCTTAATAGCGCGGGTAAAGTGTGTTTCTCAAGCTTGGGAATTGCTATACTAGCAAAACATATTTAACCAGAGATTTTTTTAATTGTATTTTATCTAAAATCAACTATTAATTATATGCTAGATCAAGTTATTGCAGCTTTTGAACAAAAAGATTATCGAACAGCAGCTAAATTACTTCGACCACTGCTGATAGAATCGCCCGAAAATCATTGGTTACAACTGTATTATGGTAAGTTAAAAGAAGTTTCTAATCAACTAGAAGAATCTGAAAAGATATATCTTCAATTATTACAATTAGCAACTCATAATAAAATTATTTCCCAAGCTCGTAAAGGTTTACAAAGATTAGAAGAAGTTAAACAAGAACTAAAACAAAAAGCTCTAGCTAAAGCAACAGCCACGCCTGATAACAATGAACTGGGAATGTTAATTTTAGAACCCATTGATAATGAGTTAAAAGCCATTGCAGCCAGAAATTTTGCCCAAATTATGCAAGTAGACGCTTATACAGCGAGGGTGACACTACCAAGTCAAAATTGGCGAGTTTACCGCATTGGTAAAGTGGGAGAATTAGCATTTTATGGAACACAATTACAACAGGTGGGTATTCCATGTTTCTGGATCAAAATTCTGCAAATTCAAGAAATTCAGGTATTTCAAGTTAAATATTTATCAATAGATAAGTCCCAAATCAAAGTAACTTATCAAAATGAAGAGAATCAAACTAGTGCTATGACCCTTGATTTATCAGAAATTAATACTAGAGTTTTGGGACTTTTACCAATTTTTGAAGAAGTTGTAGATATTGATGTTAGGGGTAAATTAGAACGGAAAACCAAAACTCAAGATTATGCTCAATTTTGTGATTTACATTTATCAAAAGGGGGAATTATTTTGAGAATTTATGATCAAACTTATGAATTTCAACAAGGTTTAGAAAATAGTCCTCAAGCTAACCACAATACAATTAGAATTAATTGGAATAATTTGATGAGTTGGATTGATAAAAAATTACCTGAAGTTAAGGTATGGTCAGATTTTAAACCCTTTGCACAAACTGTTATTGACCAAACAGAAACCCTAAATCAAATTCCGTCTTATATTAATATCTTTCGCAAAGAAAAAAGTTATTGGGATGCGGCTTTTCATTTATATAGTGGGATTATCTTAACTAAAAATGCTGCTTTGGAAACACCTCAAGCAGATAATCCCAATTAAATTTATCCGGGGGTTTTAGCTTGATTTGCCATATCTAAAAATACATTCATATTTGCCCCAGGACGACGACGAGGAGTATTAGTAGGAATCAAATACTTGGTTGCAAAATTGGTTTCAGTTGGTACTGCTATTTTTACGGCTTCAGTCTTAGTAACTTTTGCTGCTACTGGTGAAGCTACTGGTAAAGTTTCCGGTGCAGTTTTTGGTACAGTTTGTGATGTTGTGGGTGCTGGTGCTGAAGTAACATTATCTTCTTCTTTGAGTTCCAAGTAGTAGTTATTGTTGTTTTTACTAAACAATCCGGTAATAAAACGCACAATACCCGCAATTAGATTTTTGATAAAGTCCATAAAAAATGCTCCTGATTTGAATAGTTTAGAACGTGACTGAATTTACAGCGGTTTCTGCTCTTATGATGTACAAAGTTGAATCATGAAACTCTTGTGGTGCGGGCATCTTGCCCGCTAGATATGTACCTCATAACATCGGTAAATGCTGTACTATAATCACGGTGTAATATACATTTGATTGCGTTACCTACTATAGACTTGTTTGCTAATTAAAATTCGACAATACTGGTAAGTATTTTGATATTTTTCTGCCGACAATCATATTCGGTAAATAACGCAAATTAATTAATGATTAAATTTTATGATAACAATAAAATTGTGAAAACTTATTTAATAAATCTTAATAATTTAGATTCAGTCTGAAAACTGTCACATATTGTATATTTTTGACTACAATATTGAGTTAAATCACTGACAATATTAACTAATTAAGATCATGGTAACAAAACAAAATCCCGTTTTATTAGTGCATGGTATTAACGATACTGGGGCGGTTTTCAATAAAATGGCGTTTTATCTGCGACAACAAGGTTTATCCGTGTATACGGTGGATTTAATCCCTAATAATGGTTCTGAGGTTTTGGAGAAATTAGCCCAGCAGGTAGCTAATTATGTAAATGATACCTTTGAAGTAGCGCGACCAGTGGATATAGTGGGTTTTAGTATGGGAGGAATTGTCAGCCGTTATTATATTCAGCGGTTGGGGGGAATAAATAAAGTCCAGCGATTTATTACTATTTCTTCACCCCATAAAGGAACTATTATTGCTTATGGTACTTGGTTAGCTGGTGCTGTGCAAATGCGTCCTAATAGTGATTTTATCAATGATTTAAATGCTGATTTTAAGATGTTAAAGCAATTGAATTTTACATCTATTTGGACACCTTATGATTTGATGATTTTACCAGCCACAAGTTCACGACTTGGTATAGGAAAAGAAGTAACTATACCAGTGATATTACATCCTTTAATGTTAACAGATACTAGAACTTTAACAATAGTAGCAGATGCGTTAAGAGAACCTGTGAAATTATGAATTTCTTTTATAATACAGCATATTCCCCTTGACCGAAATACATGATCAGCGGGCAAAAGTCCCGCACTAAAAGAGTTTTATTATTAATATTTGTACTTCATAACACTGGGAACTGCTGTATTAAACTGTCACTTAATCTCTATCTCCGATTTTGTCATATTCAGCACTGCCAAAAATCGCCTCTGGGTAGGGATAATATTTAAATTCAATTAAGTTATAGAAAGGGTCTTCGAGGAAAAAAGTATGGTGTTCTAGAGGAGAATTAGTCAAGCGGTTTTTGGGTTCTTCTCGAAATTTTAGATCTTTATTTTTTGCCCTTATTAGTAATTGTTGCCAATCTGTTTCTTGAGAAAAAATTAGTCCAAAATGTCGGGGATAAATTGCCTTTTGAGGTATTAAAATATCCTGGGTAACGTGGGCTACTAATTGATGTCCATAGAGGTTGAGAATCAAAGCATGGGGGGTTTCACGTCCGGGTATGCAGCCTAAACCGTCAATATAATAGGCTTTGGTGTCGGGGATATTAGAGACAGGGAAAGCGAGGTGAAATATGGGCTGGTTCATGGTGGAGGTGGGTTGGAGAATAAAAGTAGGATTTAGCTAATTTCTCTGTAGGTTGATTATCAATTATAGTAAAATAATCAATAATTTCGAGTTTGATGTTATGGGTAATGAGATATTTAGACATCGTCTTAACCGCAAAATTGAGAAGTTCATCTTGGAGGCTTAGGACTGTATAAAATTAGAACATAATGGAATGGCTGGTAACGTTCGTGAACAGAGAATAAATTGGTGTATATTTCATTAAACTGGGAAACGATATAAAATATTGAAGGTAATTCAAACTACTAGTGTCGCTTGTATCTCAGTATCGAAGTAACTGAGCTTTACACTTACCGGATATTTCTGTAAATAAAGATTGATAGCTAATTGCTGTGTATTAGGGTATTGTTAACTCTCCATACCTGCTGAATAATCAGAATTTATTGGTGAAGATGGTACACAAACCTGATAGATTTAGCTATCAGCGAGTAAAAACTGGTAAAGATGAAAGTCCTGGTTATTGGTGGTGATGGGTATTGTGGTTGGGCAACTGCGCTTTACCTTTCTAATCGAGGTTATGAAGTTGGAATTTTAGATAGTTTGGTGCGACGACACTGGGATAATGAACTGGGTGTAGAAACCCTAACCCCAATCGCGCCAATTCAGCAGCGTCTCCAGCGATGGCAAGATTTGACTAATAAGTCTATTGATCTGTTTATCGGCGATATTACTAATTACGAATTTTTGCACAAGGCCTTACACCAATTTCAACCTACTGCCATCGTGCATTTTGGTGAACAGCGTTCAGCGCCATTTTCCATGATTGACCGTGAACACGCTGTTCTTACCCAGGTCAATAATGTAGTGGGTACGTTGAATTTGCTGTACATCATGCGGGAAGATTTCCCGGATTGCCATTTGGTGAAATTGGGTACAATGGGTGAGTATGGTACTCCTAACATTGACATTGAAGAAGGATACATCACGATTGAACACAACGGTCGCAAGGATACTTTGCCCTATCCTAAGCAGCCTGGTTCAATGTATCACTTGAGCAAAGTCCATGATAGCCATAATATCCATTTTGCTTGTCGGATTTGGGGGTTAAGGGCTACAGACTTAAATCAAGGGATAGTTTACGGTGTCTTAACCGATGAAACGGGAATGGACGAACTGTTAATTAACCGCTTGGATTATGATGGTGTATTTGGTACAGCACTGAACCGCTTCTGTATTCAAGCTACTGTAGGACATCCCCTCACCGTCTACGGTAAAGGTGGACAAACTCGCGGTTTGTTGGATATTCGGGATACGGTACGATGTATTGAATTAGCGATCGCTAATCCTGCCGAACCAGGAGAATTCCGTGTTTTTAACCAATTTACCGAACTATTTAGTGTTGGTGACTTGGCAATGATGGTGAAAAAAGCCGGTAACGCTATGGGCTTAAATGTGGATATTAACCACATAGATAATCCTAGAGTGGAAAAGGAAGAACACTATTTCAATGCGAAAAATACTAAACTCTTGGATTTGGGTTTACAGCCTCACCTGCTTTCAGATTCTTTACTTGATTCGCTTTTAAACTTTGCTGTCAAGTATCAAAACCGAGTTGATCACAAACAAATTCTTCCCAAAGTGTCTTGGCATAGAAAATAGGAGCATGGCTAACGCCACGCTATGCCTTCGGCACACTACGTAAACGCTATCAGAAGTTTAGGAGAAAGAAGGAAGAAGGAAGAAGCAAAAAGATTTCTCTCTACTATCCTTCTCTCCTGCTCTTCTACTCCTATTCTAAACTTCTGTAACTTCTGAACTCCTCTTTTATGCGAATTGCCCTATTTACAGAAACCTTTTTGCCTAAAGTTGATGGCATTGTGACACGTCTGCGTCATACTGTTGACCATTTACAACGTCATGGAAATCAAGTTTTAGTATTTGCCCCAGACGGTGGAATCACCGAACATAAAGGTGCAAAAGTTTATGGAGTTAGTGGCTTTCCCTTACCTCTCTATCCAGAGTTAAAAATGGCACTGCCTCGCCCTGCTATTGGTCACGCTTTAGAAGAATTTAAACCAGATATTATTCATGTTGTTAATCCCGCTGTTTTAGGACTATCAGGGATTTTTTATAGTAAAGTTCTGAAAATTCCCTTGGTGGCTTCTTATCATACCCATTTGCCTCAATATCTGCAACATTACGGGTTGGGAATGTTAGAAGGACTACTATGGGAGTTGCTGAAAGCTGGTCATAATCAGGCGGAGTTAAATTTGTGTACCTCTACGGCCATGGTCAAGGAACTTTCAGCACATGGAATTGAAAGAGTAGATTTGTGGCAACGGGGGGTAGATACAGAATTATTTCATCCTGATTTAGCCAGTGACAAAATGCGATCGCATCTCTCCCAAAATCATCCAGAAAGCCCATTATTATTGTATGTTGGTCGTCTTTCTGCGGAAAAGGAAATCGAACGCATTAAACCGATTTTAGAAGCCATTCCTGAGGCCAGATTAGCACTAGTGGGAGATGGACCCCACCGCCAAGCTTTAGAAAAACACTTTATCGGCACAAATACTTATTTTGTCGGCTATCTCATGGGTAAAGAATTAGGTTCTGCCTTTGCCAGCGCTGATGCTTTTATTTTTCCTTCCCGCACAGAAACATTAGGATTAGTCCTGCTAGAAGCCATGGCCTCCGGTTGTCCAGTCGTAGCAGCCCGTTCTGGAGGTATACCTGATATCGTCACAGACGGTGTAAATGGATATCTTTTTGATCCCCACGCTGATATTCAAGAGGCGATTCATGCTACTATGGGTCTGTTAAAAGAAAAACAGGAAATAAATATTATCCGTAAAAATGCCCGTGCAGAAGCGGAGAAATGGGGGTGGACATCTGCTACACAGCAACTCGAGGATTATTATCAAAAAATAATCCTCAAGCCAAATGGCAAGCTGTGAATATCTAGGCATTGATCAGTGATAGCTCTACTCATTCAGAACAAGCCTATACTAGCAAATATCACTACCAAATCCGGGTCTAGGGTTGGGAAAATGAAGAAAAAACAGGCAAGAGGGCTGAATAATATAATTAATGGCTAATTTTCGCCTAATATTAATTAGCCTTCTTCAGAACCGTTACTTAGAAAAGGTTGTTCATCGATTTTCAGTTCTTTTTTTGAGTGTTTTAACTGCTTCCAGAGTGACTTAATTTCTTTGTAGGCCTCACCAGGTGGGATTTTTCCACCTGTTTCGAGGTTGCAGATATAGCTAACCTTTTGGGCAAATTCCTGTAAATTCGCATTAAATAACAAGTTTTCTGGTTTTACATGACCATAGTAGCGACCACGGGGATAGAGAAAATCTTCTTTACTCGTCATTTTCTTCTCCATTTACTCAACTTCTCTACAGAACTTAGAAAAATGCTGCCTAAACACCAGTTATGACATATTTTTGCGTAATATTCCATTCTATATATTCGAGCCGTTGTAACATACTTATTTTATTAATACTTGATTTCGAGAAATGTTCTTTGAATAATAACAAATTAAGTGGGTTGGCGTTAAAGTCGTTACAGCAAGAGGGAAGCCCCACATACAAAACCTGAATACTTTCTCAATTCCCGACTCCTCTAAAAAATCGGGAATATGAAGTATTAATTATACTATGCTAATTAAACAGATGTACGAGTTGCTTCTAGTAACCTGGAAAAGTAGAAGTTTGTCCGTGTCATCGCTGTTCTTTCTATAGAAAAGCCGTTTTTTTGGAGAATTTTGATGATATCGGCTTCAGAATGTAAGTAAGCGCGAGTGGTTTTACTCGGACCTGGAAAGAAAGTACCGATTTTTTTGAGAATTGTCAGAAAAAAGGTTTTAGGTGCAAAACTGAGAATAATTCTGGATTGTGCCAAAGAACACAGGTGAGAAATCATTTCATCTGCTTTTTTTTGAGGGTAATGAATGAGAACATCTAAACAGATAACTGTGTGATAATTACCACCTAAAGATTCTAAATCCTGTACTGCGAAAGAGGGGTTTGCGGTATTTGACAAAGCCATTACAGCCCTGTCCTGGGCTTCTGATACCATTTTAGCCGCAATATCACTGGCATAGACCTTAGCGCCAGCCGTAGCCAGGGGAATACTCAGACTACCCACACCACAGCCAGCATCACAAATTGATAATGATGGTAAATTGTTGTCAGCTTCTAACCAGCCAATGACATGATCTACAGTTTGCTGATGTCCAGTGCGAATATCTAGCTGGACTTTGTTGACTTCAGCATCACCATAGATGCGTCGCCACCTCTCAAAGCCCGTGGAGTTAAAGTATTCGCGGACTATTGTTTTATCCTCGGCTGTCTTCATTTGTGATATCAATTATATGTGAGACTGTACAGAATCATGAAATTCATGAATTTTTCTGGGCTGCGGTGATCCGGGCTCAATTATTCTGGAAATCTGATTCTATGCAGCCTCATTTTAATTTGCTAACGGTGGATTTTGGGCTACAAAAATTCTAGCTAGGATTAAATTCCTAAAAACCGAGTAGCTAAGTTAATCACGCCAGAAAGCTCCGTATCGATATTAACATTAGCATCTAAAACTTTACTGAGTAATGGATTACCACTGGATTGTAAGAAACTCAGGACTACAGGTATTAAAGTTGGTAATAATTGTTGAACGGTACTGGCATCCACATTAGCAGCTTGGGCGACATTCTCCGCTACTTTTGCTTGGATATCAGCAGAAAATAAATTATCTACGGCTTGGGAATTGGCTGAAGTTCCAGCAAATTGATTGATTAGGTCTTGTACTGCTTCGCTTCCTTCGGTAGCTTCTTTTGCTTGTAAAGATGATTGTATTTGTTTACCAACTACTGATAAAATTGATTGCATGGTGGAAGAGTCCACACCAAGGCCACTACCTAATTGTTGAACAGTGGTGGCAATATTTAGCAAGTTATCCAAGCCGGCTGGTTGATTGGAATTACCAACCGCGCCAAGAATTTGATCAAATAGTCCCATTAATTTTCTCCCTGTCTTTTAATGTCTCCTACTATTACAACATATGTTAATTCAAGGGAAGAATAAATGGGGAATTTAATAAACAGTAATTAAGGGAACATAGAACAGAAATAGGACTTACGCAGGAATTACGGAATAAAGAACACAGAGAAATGAGGGTTGAAGGAATTTTTGTCCATAATATTTAAATATCAGGTTTATTTCTGATACACAGTAAGCTTTATGAGATTTTTTTGTTCAGATTTTGCATATTATGTATTCAAGAGCTAAAAATACTATATAGGTACTAAATTTATTATTCATGCCTTTGTCTCGCATAGTCACGTTAATTGTTGGTCTAATCGTCATTTTGGCGTTAACTCTATGGCTAATTGATTCTCTTTCCCGGTTGTATTGGCAGTTGTCTTATTCGCCGTTGTTGGGTAACTTATTATTATTACTGCTGATTTTGCTAATTGGTGGTTTGATTGCTGCGTTTATTTATTATGTATTGGTATTGCGGAAGGGAGAGGAAAAATCCCGTCGTCAACGTCCAAGGGTGACTTTATCGCAAATTCCCGCAGCTAAATCTGATGCAGCTTCTTCTACTTTGGAGGCGGTGCGTCAACAAGTGTCCCAAATTCAAGATGAAGTTACACGTCAAGCTTTGCTAAGTCGCACTCAGGAAATTGAGGCGAATTTAGCTAGAGGTGAAATTCAAGTTGTTGTCTTTGGTACAGGTAGTGCAGGTAAAACTTCTTTAGTTAATGCAATTATGGGGCGGATAGTCGGTGAAGTCAACGCGCCCATGGGGACAACCCAGGTAGGAGAAACCTATTGTTTACGTTTAAAAGGTTTAGAGCGGAAGATATTAATTACTGATACTCCGGGGATTTTAGAACCGGGGGTAGCGGGTACAGAACGGGAACAACTGGCTAGGGCTTTGGCCACGGAGGCGGATTTGTTGTTATTTGTGGTAGATAATGATTTACGACGTTCTGAATATGAACCACTACGGGGGTTAGCAGAAATTGGCAAGCGATCGCTTTTAGTATTAAATAAAACGGATTTATACACAGAAAATGATACAGAGGTGATTTTGGCCAGATTGCGGGAACGGGTACGGGGATTTATTGCTACTAATGATGTAGTAGCGATCGCTGCTAATCCGCAAATAGCCCAATTAGAAACGGGGGAAACCTTCCAACCAGAATCAGAGATTATCCCCTTATTACGGCGTATGGCTGCCATTTTACGGGCTGAGGGTGAAGATCTTGTAGCAGACAACATTCTCCTACAATCTTTGCGTTTGGGAGAAGAAGCTCGCAAACTCATAGATTCTCAGCGTCGTCGTCAAGCTGATAAAATTGTAGAACGTTATCAATGGATTGGGGCAGGTGTAGTTTCTGTCACTCCATTACCGATGGTAGACTTACTGGCAACTGCTGCTGTTAATGCCCAAATGGTAGTAGAAATTGGTAGACTTTACGGTTGTGATTTAAATATGGAACGGGGTAAAGAGTTGGCGCTATCTTTAGGAAAAACTATTGCTGGTTTAGGTATTGTTAAAGGTGCGATTGAATTATTATCAACGGCTTTGCAACTCAATGTTGCTACTTTTATTGTCGGGAGGGCAATTCAAGGAGTAACAGCCGCATATTTAACTCGGATTGCGGGGAAAAGTTTTATTGAATATTTTCGTCATGATCAAGATTGGGGTGACGGGGGAATGACAGAAGTTGTACAACAACAATTTCAAATTAATCGTCGAGATGAGTTTATGAAAATTTTTGTGCAGGAAGCGATCGCTAAAGTCGTCAAACCATTAACCGATACCTTTGGGGATAGGGAAGATCATCAGTAGTAATACTGGAAATATTATTGAATATTTCATCTACTGAATTATTCTCCAGACTTCCGGAAAATAGCAGTCATTGTCAGAAAAGATATATATCTGAGTAACTAGATCATGAGTAAGCAAATGATCGGCAAATTATTACAAGAGCGTTACCAAATTGTTCAACTACTTAGTACAGGAGTATTTAGACAAACATTTATCGCAGTGGATATGTACCACCCAGATAAAACCAGGTATGTTGTGAAACAACTAAAGGTCAATAACTACCAATCTACCTCCT
>Ga0208228_1000050_pt1 | contig 16029 bp, 16 predicted proteins | sample LakMenEpi25Jul11_FD_150730 | JGI IMG/M metagenome (GOLD analysis project Ga0208228, IMG submission 150730) | Freshwater microbial communities from Lake Mendota, WI - 25JUL2011 deep hole epilimnion (SPAdes) | ecosystem: Environmental > Aquatic > Freshwater > Lake > Epilimnion/Euphotic zone ...
ATTTGGTATCATAGTCTATTCTTAAGAAATTACTTGATTCTAAGATGTAATTACTGGTATCTCTAAATTTGGTATCATAGTCTATTCTTAAGAAATTGCTTGATTCTAATATGTAATTACTAGTATCTCTAAACTTGGTGTCATAGTCTATTCTATGAAAATTACTAGTTTCTAATATGTAATTACTAGTATCTCGGAACTTGGTGTCATAGTCTATTCTTAAGAAATTACTTGATTCTAATATGTAATTACTAGTATCTCTGAATTTGGTATCATAGTCTATTCTTAAGAAATTACTTGATTCTAATATGTAATTACTGGTATCTCTAAACTTGGTGTCATAGTCTATTCTATGAAAATTACTAGTTTCTAAGATGTAATTTGAAGTTTCTTTAATAATATCTCTATTATTGATAGTAAATTTGAAATCTTCATTTAAATAAGAAACTATATTAATATTTCCATTAACTTCTAATAAATTATTTATAGAAGGATACACGCCAATTCCTACATTTCCATCGCTTAATATAGTAAATACTTCTGATGTACTATTTGATGCATTAAATATACTATAAGATGAGTTCAATTGTTTTATATTAAACGCACTTCCTAAACCTTTATTTTCTACACTTAATTGCTCTGTTGTATAAACATCAGTATAAAGTATTGTCTTTTCTCCGTATATTATTAAATTAGAAGCAGTTAAATCTCCTAATATTTCTAGTTCATTTTCATATTTATTATTAATAATAAACTTATTAATATCTCCGTCTGCAATACTATCTGCACTTAAATCAGTTATTCTATTAGATATTAGATTACTAGTCTCTAAGATGTAATTACTAGTATCTCGGAACTTGGTGTCATAGTCTATTCTTAAGAAATTGCTTGATTCTAATATGTAATTGCTAGTATCTCTAAACTTAGTATCATAGTCTATTCTTAAGAAATTACTAGTCTCTAAGATGTAATTACTGGTATCTCTAAATTTGGTATCATAATCTATTCTTAAGAAATTGCTTGATTCTAATATGTAATTACTAGTATCTCGGAACTTGGTGTCATAGTCTATTCTTAAGAAATTACTTGACTCTAAGATGTAATTACTAGTATCTCTGAATTTTGTATCATAATCTATTCTTAAGAAATTGCTTGACTCTAATATGTAATTGCTAGTATCTCTGAACTTGGTATCATAGTCTATTCTTAAGAAATTGCTAGACTCTAATATGTAATTACTAGTATCTCTAAACTTGGTATCATAGTCTATTCTTAAGAAATTGCTAGACTCTAAGATATAATTACTAGTATCTCTAAACTTGGTGTCATAGTCTATTCTTAAGAAATTGCTTGACTCTAATATGTAATTGCTTGTATCTCTAAACTTGGTATCATAATCTATTCTTAAGAAATTACTTGACTCTAAGATGTAATTACTAGTATCTCTGAATTTGGTGTCATAGTCTATTCTATGAAAATTACTAGTTTCTAAGATGTAATTACTAGTATCTCGGAACTTGGTATCATAGTCTATTCTATGAAAATTGCTAGTCTCTAAAATGTAATTAGATGTTTCTTTTATGATATCACGTTCGTTAATAGTAAATTTATAATCATCGTTTAATGGTGAAATAATGTTGATATTACCCTTTACTTCTAATAAATTGCTTGATTGTGGATATACTCCTACACCTAGATTTCCTTTATTTAATAAAGTTAATAATCTACTTTCATTATAGTCTATTATAAAAATATCATTATTGTCATGTATAATATTACCAAATTGTGTAATATGTAATGCTGCATCATTATCATAATTTGAAATATTTATTTTTTCAGATACATATATATCAGTATTAAAAACAGTTGTTTCACCATGAATTATTAAATTTGAATTAATAGTTAAACTACCATTTAATAATAAATCATTATTGTAAACATTATCAATAATAAATTTTTTATTATTATTGTCTCGTTGTATTATATTATCTGTGGTTAGATTATTTATTATAGATAGTAAATTATTTGATGCAACAATCAATTCATTACCGATACCAGATGTTATAATTTCTGTTTTTAAATATCTTAATAATACAATACCACTACCTCCGCTATATCCGCGATTAATATATCCTCCACCACCAGAACCAGTATTAGGTATGCCCTTATAATTTATATTATCTATATAATTACTACTCCCATTACCGCCTCCTCCTAATCCACCATATGAGTAATTTATATTACTACCTCCTCCACCTGCAAAAAATATTTGATTTAAATTAGCATTATAATATCCTACATCACTATCATTAAGTAAATCAAAAATTATTCTAAAATTATAAGTATCATTATTAATAGTATCAACTATAGAACTTATACCATCACCTCCATCATACAATTTACCAGCACTTCCACTACCACCTCCGCCACCATTTATTTTATATCCGTTATTTCCTTTAAAATATATTTTTCTATATTCAAAAGCATCTATATTTGTATTTAAATTTGAAGTTCCCCCATTTCCGGAACCACTTCCACCTTTTCCAGATAATATATTAGCAGAACCTCCGCCATTAACTATTATATTTCCAAATACAGTATCAGCACCCTTTGTATTTTTTTGTAAAATTGTATTGGTACCATTTATTAACTCTGTTACTCTTCCTGCACCACCTCTTCCAACTTTAATATCATATATTTTTTGTTCAATTGTTGCGTTATTAATTAAAATTAATTCACCCGCACCACCTCCACCTTCATTTGCACCACCTCCACCACCTGCAATTAATAATATATCACAAGATGTATAATTTGGATCATTAAATGATATTTTATATAGCGTATATTCGTCTAATTTAAATAGTTCCGTAATATCTGTTTTATCCAATACTTTATTGTATATTCTAATATCAGAAATAGAACATCTTAGATTTGTATTTAATCTGTGTGTAGATTTCCCTACATTTTTAATAATATATTCGGAGTCAATTGAAATACCTATCCTATTATAAAGTAGTTTTTCATAAATTTCTCCAGGATTATTTTGATTATTTACATATAATCCCCACGTTAAATTTTTATTTATAGTCCATACAAAATGATACCACGTATTAATATATATTTTTATATCACTTATAATATATTCATTATCAATACCTTGACGTATATTTACTGCTAAATAATTAAAATTTCCTAAATTAATGATTTTAATTTCAAACCTATATGTTGACGCATTTCTATTACTAAAACAAAATATAAACTTGTCACTATCTACAAAAGTATGTATTTTAAACCAAAATGAAAATGTAATACCTACTTCAGAACCTCCTTCAATTAAATTATCCGAAAAAATATTATATAAATTAAAATCACTATCAAAATCTGCAAAAGAATTTAATTCTCCGTTAAAATATAAATAATTATTATCAAGAGGAGTATGTTCGTATTGTTTATGAATAGTTGGTTCCAAAAATACATCTGAAAGACTATTAATAATCAGATTATTTTTTTGTATTCCGACACTTTTGATATTTGAAGTATCGGTTATTCCATCAAAATTAAAAAAATATTGTAATATATTACTATTATTTGCTTCAAATGTCGTGCCTCTATCTGGGTTATATTTAAAGATAAATTTCTCATAAGTAGTATTTTCTATTATATTTGGTATAAGTTTAGGTTCCACCGAAGGTTCTTTAATAACAATTGGTTCTGGTGCTATACTTAATATGCCATTATTAACGAAAATACCATCGCCTACTTTATAAATACCATAATTAGTTTTACTACCTTTTGGTATTCCATCTACATTTTCTATGTAAATATTGCTCTGAATATTATTTTTTATTTCTTTTATTATATTGTTTGAAGTATTATTAATTATTTCAACAATAATATTAGAAGATTTATCGGTATAACTCGAAAATGTTTCTACAATATTTTTGTTATTAATATATAATATATTTTCGTTATAGTCCCAATATAAATTAGAAGTAGTATCAAATTTGTCTGTAGTATTATTATTAAATACAATTCCCTTGTCTATATATTTAAAATTACCTGTTCCTCCTATTTTTTTTAGTAATTGTTTGTCAAAATTAATATCTGCCCGATTAATGCTATTTATATTTATATTAGTAATATATTGTCCATCCCCTATAAATTGATTCGCGCTCACATTTCCGTTTATTTCAATATCGCTATTAGCAAATGAATATACTGAACGCGAAGTACCAAAAGGGGTAATACTTGCCGACATTATATTATTATGCTTCTTAATAAAAATAAATTAAAAAAAGATTTAATATATAATCTCATATACTAATATAATAATATATATGATGCTAATAATAATGTAACTGATAATGAAATTGTTATAGGAAATATATGCAAAATTTCGCTATTTATATTATTATAGTCAATCTTATTTGATATAAGATTTTCTATATTGGTAATATCTTCAAATATATTATTATTTAAATAATATTCTTTTATATTTTCAATACTATATTTTATAATCATTTTTATAATAATAATAAATAATATTTATATAATATAATTATAAATGAGTGTAGATAATTTAACAACTACTGCTAAATTAATATATACGGAAAGGATATTTGATAATTTATCATCCGCTTTAAAACTCAATTGTACTAATACTTCTGTTTATAACGATTTAACAAATGAATTTCAGAAAAATTGCAAGGTAAATAATGTAGAAGGAGTAAATTATTTATATTCACCATATAGTAGAGGAGGCGACTTTAAAAAATCTATGAATATTAAAGAGAACTTTTGTAGTACTTGTAATGGCAATATGAAAGGAGGATGTTTTACATGTGTAAAAGGCAAAACATCATTGAACGCACATTATAATATAATTGTTGTAAATTTACCAAAATTATATAAAAAATATAAATTATCTAAAATGAAAAAATCTGTTAATAATCGTAAAAAAAAGGGGGGTGATCTATTTGACGCAAATAGTTCAATTAAAATGGATCACATTACCAATACAAATCATTTACATTTTGATAAATATACCCCTTATCAACCATTTGATATTAATTCACAAATATCATTATTAGGGTAAATACAATTCTTTATTTTTTTCATATGGACTATATTTATAAATATCTATATATATCTTTTTTTTAGCAATTTTTCCGTAATTATTTAAAACAATAAGCATTTTCTCAACTTTATTTCTAAAATCCAAAATAGACTTATCAATTTCGTCTCCTGGATCAAATCCATATATGTGTTTAAATTTTTCAGGTACAATAAATATAAAAGAATATAATATTTCAAGAATATCATTTACAATATCATTAAATACGGGCATATATACATATATATCATATCTATCTGATAATATATATACATATATTTTCATTAATTTATTAGCGTAAATTATTAAATTATTATATCTTGTTTTATCGAATTTTTTAACAAATTTTAAGTTATTTATAATATCTAAGAACTCTTTATTTTTTTTTAAAAATTTTATACGCCCATTATTAATATTAATATAGAAATTATTAGTATTTAATTCTTTAATAGTATCAATACCTTTATCTATATTTTCTACAACAACATCCTCTATATTTTTTTTTTCCGAATTATCTTTTTTAATATTATTATCAATATAATAATAAAAAATAATAATTATTATCATTGCGATCAATATTGATGTATTATATTTGCTTATTATAAAAAATATTAGTGCTAATAATAATATAGCCGAATAATAATTCTTTATAATATTATACATAATCCTATTTTAATCATTGTTTATATATTTTATTATATAGAAACACCATCTATAAAATAGATTATAAATGATAAAAATAGTAATATTATACCTACATACAATCTTCTTTCTTCTTTAGATAAAATATTAATTATAATATAAATATAGTTGTTATTGTCTACATAACCATTACCATATGCATTTGTAATATCATTTAATATATCTATTATCGTTTGCAATGTATTTTTATATAATTCTCTAAGCGATAAATCGTAGAATTTTTTTTCTTCTTCTATTTTATCCTTACTTATATTATGTGGTAATGTTTCTAGTAAACTATTAATTTTCTTTTCAATATTTTTTTCAATAAATGTATCTAAATCATTAAATGAATTATCAGATTTATCAGAATCTTTATTCGCATTGAAATCGTCCATTAGACTTACTTCATTATTTATTTTTTCTTTAGTAATATCAAATCTATTTTCAATCTCCACTTTTTTATTTAAATCAGTCATATTTTTACTTACTTCTTATCCGTATATAAGAAATTTTAAGTAAATTATATGACATCCATCATATCTATATTTGTTATTAGATTTCTTCGGCAACAATATCTCTTTAATCCCAAACTATTTAGTAACTCTCCGGTATGTATTTTTTCAAAATTTTTATATAATTTATCTACATCATTTGTATTATCTAACTTCAATTTTTCTTTTTCATAATAATCTGAAATATCTGCCATTACTCTTCCACAAGTAAAACATCTAATAGGAATAATCATTATATATATTAGTTCTTCTTATATTTAAATAATATAATCATTTTTTATATAATATATCAATAATTTTAAAAATTTTTATATAGATACACAAAATATAATAATTAGTTAATATAACAGAAAAATAATTAATAAATTTTTATAATTCAATACACGCGAAGATGTAAAATATAATGTTTAATCGCAAACCGATGTTTCAATACAATATAAATTGAGTTTTTTTCTTATTTCAACAATTAACTTACTAAAATATCCTTTTCCTTGTATAAAATTTTTTGATTTTATAGCACAATATAAATCTATATCAGCATTTCCCGAGTTAAAATATTCTGCATTTAATTCATTTAGTACATTATTTAAATATTGATCTGATGCATTAATACATTCTTCATAATTTGTTGAACTTGTTTTGGCAAAAAAACATTTTCCGATAACATACTTAGGGTTGATATCAGATTCTGTTAATGATTTAAGATAATTTATATCTAAAGGTCTCTTTTTTTTTTCGTGCCATTCATTACCGGATATAACATCTCCTAATCTTAAATGTATTAACGTACTATCTGTAATATTCTTTGGTAATAAATTTAGGTTTTGTTCTATATTTTCCATAACAATTTTTGTTATTAAATCTATATTGTTTAATTCATTATTAATTCTTTTTTCCAAAATATATTTACTACCAATTGAATTTGGATGTTCATTTAAAATTTCACATTTTTCACTTTCATTTAATTCTAATAAAACCAGATCTCCTAATCTATACGAAGAAATCATATATACATATGTTAGAAAATATTTATCTAATTTTACACAAAAAATTACTATTTAGATTTTCAGAGATACTTTGTAACATTTTATCATTATAAATATTATCAAATTATTATTAAGAATTGTTAAATCTATTTGTGTAAAGTAATAAAAATAAAATATTTTAATATATTAGTATAATTAACAATATCAATGAATGCTATATATGCAAAGATAGAAAATATGGAGGGTGTAATCAATTCTTTTAAAAATAGTTGCGATCCAGAGGTATTGAGAAAATTAGAAAAATCTGTTGAAGAATTATCTGTAAAATTCTCTGCCGTTTCTGCAGCATCTACCACTTCTTCCGAATCAATACCATCAAATTCTTCAGTTGATAATTCTTTACTAACTGATAAATTATCTGCTCTAGAAAAAGTTGTTGCTGAATTATCTACTGCCACTAAATCAGATGATTCCGCGACTGATGCTGCATCTGCTCTTGCTGCTTCTAATAATGCCGTTTCTTCTGTCGCCGCCTTTTCTGGTGTAATTACAGATTTAACTGAAAAATTAAATGTAGTATTCCAACACGTAGCAGAATTATCTGTGCGTGTATCAGCATTAAATGAAAAATTAAATGTAGTAGACCAAAATGTATCTGAATTATCCTTACTGGCGACTAGAATGGATAAACTAGAAAAATTATCTTCTCTATTTGATAAATTAAATAGCAAGGTAGATACTCTTGAGACTAATCTTTCTACACTACAAGATCAATCCGAATAATATGAATAATATGAATAATCTGATAAATGATATCAATCTTATTAATGATATTTAGGCGTCGCCTTCATACATTCTTCTAACATATCCTGGTCATATTTAAATATGTTAATTGCATTATTTAGAATTATACTATTTTTTTGCAAATACCCAAAGTTCTTTTTATGCAATTCAAGCGCATTAATAAAATATTGTTTTGCTTCTTTATAATTTTTATTTTTTAGATATATCATTCCAATTACAGTATTTAAATCAGACGATTTAATATTTTCTACTTGTTTGAATAAATCTACTGCTCTTAAAATATCTTCAGGTTCTATCGTATCCTTGTTATAAATTTTAATTAAATCTAGATATTCATTGTTAAAATATAAATAATTAACGCTATTTATGGTTGATGGGAAAATACCCAATTTAGAACCTTCAATAAATGTAACCTTATTGAAAAAGTATACATTTAAATCATTATTATCGTGAATGTATTTTGATAATGTATATTTCATAGATAATTTAAATTTATTTGTATCATTATATAATTTTTCACATACTTTAGGTTTAATAAGATAGCAACATTTTGTAACAAGTTTATTGTATACTTTTCTAAAATTCACTAATTTATCATCACCATTTATTGTATTTAAAGATAGGAATAGCATATCCCAAATATCATTATTATCATCTTTTAAATAATTTATAAAATCTTCAATATTGCTAATATAATTATTACTAATCAAGATATCATCTTCTATTATCATATGATATGACTTATCGTCCTTATCTTTTATTATTTTATATAATTCTCTATGTTTTTCATAGTTTGAAATCTGACAAGTATTCAATGTTTCAATAAATTGGTTATATTCATTATCGTTATCAAATTTGCCATAATCAACGCGTTCATTAAATGAATTTATATTTTCATCTATTGTTTTTGACGAAGGTTCTTTTATAATATTGGTAATGACAACTACATCATTTTTATTACATAATTTTTTAAAAACGTCAATTACATTATTTAAATTAGTTATTCTATTCTCTAGTTCATTTGTGTATACTATATATATATTTATAGTTTTAGGCATTATATATTTATTGTATTTATAAACTTTTATATATATAAATTATAAATAATATATAATATTATATATAATAAAAGTATGGATAATGATAATGAAAATATTATATATGAATATCCAATGCCTGATAGGTTAGTAATTATAGGAGATATTCACGGTGATATTAAAAGATTTAAAAATATATTATTAGATGCTAAGATTATTAATAATAATATTGAATGGATCGCTGAACCACAAAATACAATTGTAATACAAATGGGTGATCAAATTGATAGTTTAAATAGAGTAGAAAACAATGATTGGGAAGTTATAGAAGATCTTGAGATGATTAAATTTACAGATTTATTAGATAAAATTGCAAACGCAAAAGGTGGTAAGGTAATATCTATTATAGGAAATCACGAATTTATGAATATATTAGGAAACTATACTTATGTATCTGCAAAAAGTATTGCAAATAATGTAAAAAGAAGAATAGAATTATTTAAACCAGGGGGGCAACTATCTAAAATATTATCTGATAGACCTATTATTATAAAAATAGGTAGTTTATTATTTTGCCACGCAGGACTAACGGTATCTCATCTGTTTGTGTTACAAAAATATAATAAAGATATATTTTACTTAAATAAGTTATGGAAATTATTTGTTAATACAAATAATATAAATAATTCTGAAGATAGCGAGATATTTAGTAAAATTATATTAGATGATGATGGAATTTTATGGACAAGAAATTTAACTATTGGAGAAGAATTAAATATTGTATTGAAAAGTATAAATTGTAATCATATGTTTATAGGGCATACAGTAGTTGATAATATTAAATTGATTAATAATAATTTGTGGTATACAGATACTGGAATCTCGCGTGCTTTTGGAAATAAGAGTTATCAATATATAGATATTGTGGATAATAACGTTAATATAAAAACTTTGAATAATTAGATATTAGATATATTATGACTATTACATTATCTGCAAATGCTTGGAAAAGGTTGCGAATTATTTCTAAAATGTCTGTAAATAACGTATATTATAATAAATTCTTATTATCTGCTAAAAGCGGTGGTTGCAATGGATTTACATATAATTTTTCACCAATAGTTAACGAAACATTTGTATTTGTAAAAATTACTAATAAAAAACCTATAATAGTAAACAATAATGATATTTCTGTAATATTAGATCCTAAATCAGAATTAATATTATCAGGAACTCATATTGATTTTGAAAAAGGAGATTATGAAGAAAAGTTTATATTTAGTCGTAACAAGGATAATAGTAATGATAATAGTAATAAGGTATCTAATTGTGGATGCGGAAAGTCATTCTCAATCTCTTAGAGTAATAAATATTTATGTATATTAGAAGATTATGAATAAATATCCATTTATTTTAATTTTTGATATTGATAATACTCTTATAGGAGATGTAAGATTATTAAACGAAGATGCGCAATTATTAGAGTATATATACAATATTTGTAAAAAAGAAATGAAAAGAGATTGCAAATTGATAGAGAATATTAATATGCAAAAAGAGTTAAAATCGGGATTATTAAGACCTTATATTAAAGAATTCATAAAATTTTGCGATAATAAATTTAAAAATGTTGAAATCTTTTTTTATACTGGTAGTTCTTATAAATGGACTAATACATCTTTAGGAAGTAATATAGAAAAGGTTTTAAATAGAAAGATAAATCGTCCATTTTTTACAAGAGAAAATATGATAGGCACTTCAAAAGGTGTGGAAAAATCGTTGGCGAATATTTTTCCTTTAATTATTAAAACATTAGAAAACAGATATCCTATTATGCATAAAGAAAAAGAGGTAGATTATATAATTAGAAATCGTACTATTTTTATAGATGATATCAAAAACAATACTTATACATATGAAAATAGACAATTGATTTGTCCAAAATATAATTATCGTCCACCTATACAGGACATATCTGAAAAATTTGCAAAAACTTATGGAATAGACCCTAAAATTTTTAATAACAAAGATATTTTAAGTTATATGTGGAATAATAATATGCATATCTATAACAAAAATGGGAATATATATCAAAAAAATCGCGATTATTGTAATATGTGTAGAAAATTGGATATGAAATATAGCAGATTATCTAGAACAAATGACCGATATTATAAGGATTTAATTCGCGAACTTTCTAAAAAAAGCGTTAAATCTGATGTGATATCTGATAAAAATATAATGAGTGTTAACTATTTATTAAAATGAGTACATAATTTTATTTTTCTAAAATTTTTATAAACTTTTTAAAATTTCTAAAATTTTTTTAATTATGTACTCATTTTTTGAGTTTCCTAATATTACTTAAAAATAAATTGCGTATATTACGATAAGACATATTAATGTTTTTTAGACATCATAGAGCAGACACTAACGATAAAATTATGGATTATACTAACTTGCAATTACAATCAAGAATAATTTTTTATAAACTCCTTTTTAGATACAATTAAAATAATTATATAATAGGTAATGAGTATATATTTTAAAGATCATCCGGAATTTAAACCGAATATTTCACCAGGAGAAATGTTTAAATTAGGAATTATGGGAGGTTCTTATTTTAGACAAATTAAATCTCCTAAAACTAAAAAAATATATCAAAATCATCATAAAAAATTTAAATTTCTTAAAGATATTCCAGACAATTTATTAATCAAACAAGAATATGATAAAAGCGTTAATTATTATAAAGCAGAGGTTGGTACAAGTTACGAATATTGGATGGAAAAGAATTGGATAAGAGAAGATATAGATCCTTATGGGTGGATTGAATGGTATTGTAATTTTTATAATGGGAGAAGAAGCGAAGATGACATTCGCCAAATTAATAGATGGAAAAAATCTGCAGGACCTAAAGGAAGATTTCGTAATCAATTGCAAAATAAAGTAAATGAATTGAGAAGTAATAGCGATAAAATATATCCACGTTTACGCCAAACATTACTTCATTGGGCATATGATAGTCGCAAGATGAAAATTATATAAAAAATGATTTAATATATAATATACCTTTACTTACAATATACAAATGACAGATTTAATTAAAGAGACACCTTTTGATATTATTCTTAAAAACAAAATGTGTGAATTAGAAGAATTGTACAAATTGAAAACAAAAAACAAAAAAATGACATCAAATGTAAATGAAATTAATTTTATGGATAAGCAATTGTTTAATAAAATTAATGCTGCGATTAATAAAAAAAATAAGGAATCCAAAAATTATAAAAAAAAATGTGAGGGCGATATGTATAATGCTTTACAAATATAAACATATTATATATAAAAATATACTACGTATTAGTATTATGACTAATATAGAAAACACCAATTCTATTATAGATAAGGAAATCATAAGTTTTTTAAATAAAAATAAAAGAGAATATTATAATATAGAATTAATCAATTATAATAATGTGGATTTTATATTAGATATAGATAATTATTTAATTATCAAAAGAATTGAAGATATTAATAATTATAGATTAATCTTAGACAAATTAGTTAAACAACCCTTAATAAAGCAAAGAACTCCTGAATGGTTTGATGCGCGCAAAAATCGCTTAACTGCTAGTGATTTATACGATGCTATTAAAGATAATAAGAATAGTGAAATTATTGCAAAAAAAAAAGCAAAGATTATTAAGGATAATATAAATTATAATGCTATTAAAGCATTAAAATGGGGTACTATGTTTGAACCAATGGCGACACGTATATATTCGCAAATAAATAATAATATACGCATTTATGATTTTGGATTAATATGTGATCCAAATAATGAAAATTTCGGAGCATCACCTGATGGTATTACAGAATTAGGAATTATGGTAGAAATTAAATGCCCTTATAGTAGAAAAATTGTAAATAATTATATACCAGATAAATATAAACTACAAATACAAGGACAATTGGCAGTTTGTAATTTAAAAGAATGTGATTATGTAGAATGTAAATTCTTAATACTTGAAGAAAATATATATATGGAAGAATTAAGTGATGCAACTACAAATCACGGAATTATAGCGGAGTATATTAATAAAAATGGAGAATATCACTATATATATAGTGATAATAATATAAATGCAAATGATACCATAGATAATATTTATGAAAAAATAACAAATTTTAATATTGAAAATGAGAAGGATAATAAATATAAATTTGTAAAATTAAACTATTGGAAACTAGAACAAATAAATGTACAAAGAGTATTATTTAATAGCGAAGAATGGGAAAATACAAATAATAAAATTAATATTTTTTGGGAAAAAGTAGAAAATTATAAAAAACAACCTATTGAAAAAATTAAATTTATTGAGGATGATTAATTACGAGGTTCGCACAATTTAATTGTCTTGTTAAATTCATCTTCAAAATTATAATGAGGATTTACATAATATATAACACTATAATCTACATTGGCAGTTCCTGTTTTGCATATAGAATTATATGCTCCATCATCATAACTTCCCTGTTTATTTAAACACCCGCAAGCAAGTCCGTCAACTCTATCAGAATTTCCACAATTGATATTACATTGTAAACTAGATGATTTATTTCTATCTAAATTTATGTAATCTATAAATTTGTTTATTTTTTCACAATCGTTCTTAAAGAATATTAAAAGGATTTGAATAAACATTTTATGTGTATGAACGCATAAATCTGTTTCATCATTTTTAGTTCCTAACGAACATCCTTTTTTATAATGTGATATGGGTTGACCGCGATTGTGATCCCAAACAATAGTTGATTCGTTATTATCTTTAAGATATGGTGCTTGCGATATGCACGCATATATAGGAAATTTAGAAATATTATCTACACCCGTATTATTTTTTATATACCTTCTTATTTTATCTCTCAAATAATGCGTTAGATTTGCTGTTGTAGATTCTTTAATAATATCAAAATAATGTTCTAATATTTCTGTTTCTACTGCAATATTTGTTGATAAATAATTTTGAATTTGCAGAGGACTTAATTTAACACAACCTTGTGTTAAAAGTAATTTAACACTATCAACGCTAAGGTCACTTCCAATATAACTGCTTTTAATATTTGCACAACTATATTCTTCGTGATATCTAGGTGCAGTTTCTTCAGATAAAAATTTATCCGAATATTCGCAAGATGAGCTACCATCTACACATTTATTAACATCATTTAAAGCAAGTACACAATTTTTGGCAGTATCTCCTGATATCTCTACAACAAACAATTCTCTTATATTATAATCACAAACATTTATAATATAAAATATGCTTAATATTATAAATATTATTAATAATAATATCAAGTATAAATCATTAATTTTCATTATTTATATTATCTCTATATTAATTATTTTATTTTATTTTATTCAAAAATTATTTTATTAAACTCTTATATATTAAAATTATTATTATATTTATGCTCTAGTAATTGTAGGTGTTATTGCTGTTGTTACTGGCAATACTGCTTGTGCTAATGTTTGCGATACTGATTGTGCTAATGTAGGAGATGTTGCTGTTGTTGGTGCTACTGCTGTTGCTGTTGTAGGCGCGGGTGCTGTTGCTGTTGTAGGCGCGGGTGCTGTTGCTGTTGTAGGCGCAGGCGCAGGTGCAGGCGCAGGTGCAGGTGCTGGTGCAGGCGCAGGTGCAGGTGCTGGTGCAGGTGCTGGTGCTGGTGCTGGTGCTGGTGCTATATCACCAAGAGATTTTGCTATTTGTTTTTTAGTATCAATATTAGTGCCATATTGTGCTACAAGAGAATTATCGCTATCTACAAATAATTTATAACAATTATCTCCTCTTGTATTGCAAATTTGAAGATAATTATCATTTTCAGTACTTGTATTTATTCTTAATCCTGAAGTAGCAGTAGTTTCTTTAATTAAATTTAAGCGCGCCTCTTCATTAGTTGAAGTTCCATTTAAGAAGAAATCATAGAAACTACTATCGTTAGGAATATCACTGAAAGTAAAATATCTTTTTAAATTATTATTTATATTATTTTGTCCTGTATTAATATAATTAGAAGTGTGCGTAATATTATTATTAATATAATTAGTAGTGCGCGTAATATTAGCATCTACATAATTTGATGTATGTCTATTATTCGTAGATATCTTGCTATTTGCATAATCAATTAAATAATTTGAAGTATTACCAATATAATTAGAATTATTTATATGTAATTTATTTAATTCCACTTTCAATTCTTCTGTAGAAGAAGTGCTCTCATTTAATTTATTAGTATTTAAAGAATTGATTGTTTGTTGTTCTTCTTTATAATTATAGTAATCGTATACAATCCACGATAAAACACTTACTAATGCTATTAATATAATTATTAATACAAAATATAAAACTGCGTCCATTAAATCCATTATACTAACTACTATCTTATAATTTAATTATATTTTAATTAAATATAAAAAATACATTATTCCTTATTTTTATTCAACTATATCTATTATCTTAATAAATTCTTTACCATTATTTGTACTCTTATTAGTATCAGATATATTATCACCACCTCCTTCTTGAACGTCATCTTCTTCATCACTATCTTCATCTTCTTCAGAACTAGCAGTACTGTCACTTTCACTATCTGTCACATCATTTCCGCCAAAAAATTCTTCATTTTTATTATTAATATTTTTTTCTTCATTATCATATTCATAATCTTCATCAATATCATATTTCCCTCCTCCCTCTAATTCTTTATTATTGTCTTCTTCGTCTTCTTCGTCTTCTTCATCTTCTTCGTCTTCTTCACTTTCATAATCCCCTCCATTCATTACATCATCATATTCATTATATCCTTCTTCTCCACCTTCTTTA
>Ga0208228_1000063_pt1 | contig 14761 bp, 13 predicted proteins | sample LakMenEpi25Jul11_FD_150730 | JGI IMG/M metagenome (GOLD analysis project Ga0208228, IMG submission 150730) | Freshwater microbial communities from Lake Mendota, WI - 25JUL2011 deep hole epilimnion (SPAdes) | ecosystem: Environmental > Aquatic > Freshwater > Lake > Epilimnion/Euphotic zone ...
AATAAAAAAAAGGAATATGAACCAACATTGAGCATCAAAGAAAAACCTGTAGTCATCTATAATGATGGTTATGAAGGAGAAAAACAACGAGAACCATTACTAATTGATGGTAATTATTTTACTGTAGAAGATGAAGTTGCTTCTTTGGCTGAATCTTTAGCTAACGCAGTTTCTAAGAAAAAAGAAATTTCACGTGAACAAAATAATATAGATTATGATTATTATAATGATTGTATAAATCATAATACAAGTTCTAAAATTGACTATCAAAATGTTGTTTCAAGTTTTGATGAGTTTAAAGGTATTATATTAACAACATCTACATTCAGTTATTATACATATACATATAATAATAAAATATTTAAAATAAAAACTTTTAAGGACGCATATACAAAATTTTATGAAAGCGATAGTACTAAAATTGATGAATTACAAAAAAAAAATAGAACATTATCTCAAAATAATTTAGAAAAGCATCTAAAAGATGCTTTAGATAAATTTACTGACGATGATGATTTATATTCAGATAAAAATGAGACAGATTTTTTGCCCGGAATTGTTGAAATTAACTTAGCAATGCCATTTAATATTACAAAAACAAGTGATGGTAGTCCATTTGATTTAACTGATGTAATATTTAAACAATTAGAAGAATTAATAAAACTTGAAAAAGAAAAAAAATTAGGACAAGGCAAAAAAACATTGCGTAAAAAATACAAAAAGTCAATTAAACATAATAAATACAATAAATATAATAAATATAATACAAATAGAAGATTTACTCGTAAACGTAGCAACAAAAAAAAACAATAAAAATAAAAATAAAAATAAAAATGTAAATAATTAGTATAATTTTAATTATTTATATTTTTAATGAACTCTATTTTTGTCTTTTTGTTATTTTTGTTCTTTTTCTCTGTGTTCTCTTTGTTCTTCTTTTATGTAATTTATTTTGTCGTCCTGCCAGCACATTTACTACATTTTCTTTTCTTGTTGCTCTTTGAAGCGCGTTCGTAATCAGTTGCCTTGCTCCTAGCGCCGCCCTATTTAACGCCAAAGTTGCGGCATAAACTGCATCCCATGCAGGAGGAGTTGTTACCATTGACTCTTGTGATGTTTCTAATGGTGAATAATATTTACTACTTGAGTGTAATAGTGGAGGTGCTAATGCTTCAGGAATTATTGGAGGTGCTAATGCTTCATGAATTATTGGAGGTGCTAATGCTTCATGAATTATTGGAGGTGCTATTACTTCTACCAATGATTGTGTTTTCACTTCTCTCGCCTCTAATAACCTTTTTAATAATACATCATAACTATTCCAAACTAATTTTTGTTCCTCTGGTTTTTTACTCTTACAATAATACATACTTCTATAACTACTTATTTCATTTTTAATAAGTGCTTCTATATAAAAATAAAAAACACTAGTATTAAAGGAAGGTAAGCAACACATAGAAGATACTATTGCTGCTTCTACATATGATCCTAAAAATAATAAATTTTTAATATGTCTTTCTATAGCATTAATTATATATATTTCTCGTGATTCACTTGATTGCTTTGCTCTTGATGTAGTCATAAGTCTCTGTCTCCACATCTCATCAATACGTATTTGTTCGGTTTTATAATATATAGCAGTAATAAGAGAATTCAAAATTTTTACTTTTTTATCTTTGACTTCCTTTGCACCAATGATATTTATTAATGGTATTATACTAGTGTCAAATTTATTTTCAAAATTAATTCTACTTGTTCTACCAAAATCAATTACTACAGGGTTAATATTTTGTTTATCATCTACACAAAGTAATATATTATTTTTATGTAAGTCTCCATGAATAAAACCTCTTACAAGCATTAATGATGAAACAAATAAAGTTAAAATACAACCAAATTCTTCTAAACTCATAGGAGGTAATTCTATTCCATATATGTAATAATTACTTAAAATTGAAATTTTGCGAGAATATGTATCTTCTATAAAGTTTTTTAAAGTTATACAACTATAATATTCCATGATAATAATGTGTTGTGACACATTTTCTATAGGAATTGTACCTCTATAATCAATTTTATGCGTATGTAACAAAAGTTCCTTTAATTTTCTTACCATAGTTTGTGTAATATTTGAATACAAACCGAATTTGTTTAACAAGTCAAAAATACAAGCCCCAGTCAATGTATACTTTCCCCCCGGATAAGATATTCTCTCACTATAGATAAAAGATGGACATATTGGAAAAGTATTATCATAAGTACTAAGGTTTAAGTGTTGAATAGTCTCAAATGTGAATTCATCTTTATTTATTGTGTGCGTTCTTGAAGAATATGATGAAAATTCATATGCCATTAGTTTTAAGAGTAATACACTTGGAATATTACTACCAGGTAATTTCTTAAAATATTTACTAAATTTATCATTATTAAATGTTATAGTAAATAAATATGCTGGTGTAACTGGATTTTGGGTTAAAAGTTTTATGCTTGTATCTTCATCAGTTAATATTTCTTGTATTACATCTTTTGATTTTGATACAACATCATCTTTAAACTCTATTGCGCCCCCTTTAAATGCCATATATATAAATTATATATATATATATATATAAATTATATATAATATATATATTGAAAAGTATTTTATAATAAAAAATATATATATTGCCATATCTCCAAAAAGTCACATAAAAAAATAATAAATCATGAAATAAATCAATTAAGTAATGTTACACATTAAACTATACATAAGCACTATAAAACACTACATATCACTTGTCCATCGTTCATACATTTTTACTTGTTCAAAGTTATCTACGTTTGTTGGAGGTGATTTTTCCAAAGGTCTTTTATTTGAGCGAATGTTTGGTTTAAAGTTATGTCTCAATTTAGTACTATTAGAATTCTTAGTAATATTAATGTAAAAACCTATATCAGAATTGGTAGTACTAACATTAACATTGGCACTAGTATTAACATCAATATTAACATCAATATTAACACTGGTGCTAGTATCAGTAATAGTATTAGTAGAATTCATTATTTATAAGTTATAAATAAAAAAAAAATTCATTTCAATTTTAATTATTCAATCTTTAAAATAATCAGTTTTCGTCAAGATATACTCTTTGACATCTTGGAAGTCTCACTTTAAGAGTTTTCTCAAGTAAAGCAATTTGAGAATTAGTAGGCAATTCTTTATTTGCTTCCCATCGAGATAAAATTAATTGAGATATTCCAATCATAGATGCTAATTCTTTTTGATTTTTTCCATTAATTACTCTTGCTTGCGCAATGATTTTTCCAAGAGGTTCTTTAACAATCATTTTTTCCACTTGAGTTACTTTATTTGAAGTGATTTGCGGTTTTTTTATAGTATCTTTATTTTTAACTACTTGCGTTTTAAGTTTAATAGAATTCCAATCTTGATGTTCCATAATATTTAAATAATATATTAAATATTGAAATAAATTAATAAAAATTATTTATCAATTTTTTTAATTTAATTTAAATTAAATTAAATTAAATTAAAAATCAATACATATATAAATGAACAAAAATTTAGTTCCTGCTATTATTTTTATATTAATAACAATAATAGTAAGCATATTAGTATTAAATTATCATCAAATTAATATAAAAACTACAAATTATGATAATTTAAAACTAAATAGAGCAGTAATATATGAAACTTTTTGAAACTTTTTGAAACTATTTAAAAACAATTATTTTTAAAATTGAATATAAATGTATATAAATATTTTATAATATATAATATAATATAATATAATATGATTATTCCTGTAAAATGTTTTACTTGCGGTAAAGTATTAGCAAATAAATATAGATATTATCAACGCGAAGTTCAAAAACGAAAAATTGATAAGTCTATGGAAGTTAATAAAGTAGTGTATTTAACAAAAGAGTTTATGGATAAAACATCAGAAGGAGAAGTGTTAGATATTTTACAATTGAAAAAGAGTTGTTGTAGAAGACATATGATTACACACGTTGATATTGAATAATACTATTTATAAATATTAAAATATAGAAAAAATAAAATTTTTTATATTTTTATATTTTTATATTTTTATATTTTTCTATTTTTATATTTTTTCTATTTTTATATTTTTCTATTTTTATATTTTTTCTATTTTTATATTTTTCTATATATAATGAGTAACTATAGAAAAATAACTAGAAGAAAAAATAAGAGAAAAAATAAGTCTAGAAAATTAAAGTTAAATAATAAATATAGAAAAAGATATCAAATAGGATGCTCTAGAAAAAACTATATGAAAGGAGGTGGAATATCTCCAATACAATCTGTATTTGATGCTATGAATACTTTAACGCATAGTAGTTCTGATTTATGGAATCAATATGTAGGAGAACCTACACCTGAACCAAGTCCAAATCCTACAATACACCCATAATAAATAATATTTTTTATTTATATTTTTTTATTTATATTTTTTTTTATATTTTTTTATATTTTTTTTATAATATTTTTTTTATAATATTTTTTTTATAATATTTTTTTATATCTATAAATTATAATATGGCGTATATTAATAAATATATAGCAGATTTTAAAAATTTATGCTCGCCGGCTTTTATTTATTTATTTATATCAGTGCTAGTATTTATTGTTATTGCCATACAAAATTTTGGTAATACAACAAGATATTGTTTAGGAGCATTTGAATGTGAAATTCCAAATACATTTTTACTATTTGTATTTAAAGCAATATATATATTATTTTGGACTTTCATATTAAATTCACTATGTAAAGCAGGATATAAAGAAGTTTCTTGGTTTTTAGTAATATTACCATTATTATTATTATTTGTTATTTTAGGTTTAATTATTATAACATATTCTGTAACTCCTTTAATGATTTAATGATTAAATATATAAAATATTAACATATTAACATATTAACATATTAACATATTAACATATAAAATATTAACATATTAACATATAAAATATTAACATATAAAATATTAGTATTAATTAATACTAATATTTACTATGACTACTAAAAGTAAAATACAATCATCCGATACATTAACAGACGAAAATATAAGTAGTTTTATAAATCACGAAGAATTAGCTTGGTTAATTATAGATAAATATTTTAGTCATGATCCAAATATATTAGTAAAACATCATTTAGAATCTTTCAATGATTTTTTTAATAACAAAATCTATAATATTTTTAAAGAAAAAAATCCAATATTAATAATAAAAGAACAAGATGAAACAACCAAAGAATATAATTATAGAGCAGAAATACACATAGGAGGTATTGATGGAAAACGACTTTATTTTGGAAAACCAATAATATATGATACAAACCGAGAACATTATATGTTTCCTAATGAAGCCCGTTTAAGAAATATGACTTATGCTATAACTCTTCACGTGGATGTTGAAGTGATTTATAAAATTATGAATAGTGATGGACAATATACTGAAACAAAATCATTATTAGAAAAAATTTATTTAGGAAAATTCCCAATTATGTTAAATTCCGATTTATGTATTTTAAACAATTTAGATCCGCTAGTAAAATTTAATATGGGTGAATGTAGAAATGATCGCGGTGGATATTTTATTATTGACGGAAAGGAGAAAGTTTTAGTGTGTCAAGAAAAATTTGCTGACAATATGCTTTATGTCAAATCCGATTTTAATGAATTATATAGTCACTCAGCAGAAATACGCTCTGTTTCTGAAGATGCTTCAAAACCAATACGAACTCTCAGTATTAGAATATTACGTCCAGATACTAAATATAGCAATAATCAAATTTTAGTAAATGTTCCAAATATTCGTAAACCAATTCCATTATTTATATTAATGAGAGCACTTGGTATATTGAGTGATAAAGAAATTATAAAAACATGTTTATTAGATTTAAAAAAATATGAAAATTATATACCATTATTTATTCCGTCTATTCATGATGCTGGTAATATTTTCAACCAAGAAGTAGCACTTAAATATTTGGCAACACTAACAAAAGGCAAAACATTAGCACACATTTTAGAAATATTAATGGATTATTTATTACCACATATTGGAGAAAATAAATTCATTGAAAAAGCATTTTTTTTAGGACACATGGTAAAAGAATTACTACAAGTTTATAAAAATGATAAAAAATCAACAGATCGTGATAGTTTTAAATTTAAAAGAGTTGAATTGACAGGAACACTTATTTACGATTTATTTAAAGAATATTACACTTTACAACAAAAGCATATTTTTCAAAAAATAGATAAAGAATATTATTACAAAAAAGGAATTTACCAAAATGATTTTATTAGTTTAATAGAAAATAACTATTTAGAATATTTTAAAGAACGTATTTTAGAAAATGGATTTAGAAAAGCATTTAAAGGTAATTGGGGCGCAGAAGAACATACAAAACGTCCTGAAATAGTTCAAGATTTAAATCGCTTATCTTATAATTCTTTTATGTCTCATTTACGTAAATTAAATTTACCTTTAGATTCGAGTGCTAAAATTATTGGACCACGACTATTACATTCTTCACAGTGGGGTATTATTGATCCTGTTGATACGCCTGATGGTGGAAATGTGGGTTTACATAAACATATGTCTCTTGGATGTTTAATAACAAGTGGTTATTCTGGAAAACCAATAATTGAATTATTGCGCACAGTATTTTTTATGGAATTATTAAGTGAATGCACAATTGAATATATTGCTCATTGTAGTAAAGTTTTTGTAAATGGAGCATGGGTTGGAATAGTAACTAAACCAGTTGAAGTAATTGATTTATTAAAAAAATATAGGCGAATTGGTCTAATACCAATATATACAAGTATTACTTGGTCAATTAAAGAAGATATTATTTATATTTATAGTGATTCAGGTAGATTAACAAGACCTGTTCTTTATTTACAAAATAATAAATTATGTTATGAAAATGATTTTATTTATAATAAAATAATTTCACAAGATTTTAAATATGAAGAATTATTAATAGGATTTAATAAATTTAAAATTTTAACTAAAGAAAAAAAAGAAGTTTCAATCGAATTAAATTCTTTTATCAAGTCTAATAAAGTATTTTTTAATTTTTATGATCTATATGATAAATCCGAGTCAATTGACCCACTAAATGCAATTGAAGAACTAATAAAAAAAGGTGGAATAATAGATTATTTAGATACATCAGAAACAGAAACAGCATTAATAGCAACCTATAGCGAACAAATTACTAAGTTTACTAGTCATTGTGAAATTCATCCATCATTATTATTGGGTGTTATGGGCAATCAAATAGTGTTTCCAGAAAATAATCAACTACCAAGAGATCTTTTTTCTTGTGGGCAAAGCAAACAAGCTGTTAGTTTATATAATTCAAATTATCAAAATCGTATTGATAAAATGGGGGTTGTATTAAATAACGGACAAATACCTCTTGTAAAAAGTCGCTATTTAAAATATATTTACAATGAGGAACATACTTGTGGAATAAACGCAATTGTTGCTATTGGTTCTTATGGTGGATACAATGTTGAAGATTCTATATTATTTAATGAAGGTTCAATAAGACGAGGTATGTTTAATACTACTTATTTTAATATGTATGAAGCGCACGAAGAAAGCACAAAAGTAGCCGGAACAAATATAGATTCAAAATTTGTAAATATTGAATCTAAAACTGTATTTGGAAAAAAACCGGGCTATGATTATTCTTATTTGGATGAGCATGGGTTAATTAAAGAAAATACGCCATTAGATGATAAAAAAGTGGTAATAGGAAAAGTGACAAATAATATAAACATTGCGGACACATTTTTAGATGCTTCTGTAACACCAAAAAAAGGACAATTAGGTTATGTTGACAAAGCATTTATTACAGAAGGCGAAGAAGGATTTAGAATTGCTAAAGTTAGAATAAGAGAAGAAAGAATACCAGCACAAGGTGATAAATTTTGTAGCAGATGCGGTCAAAAAGGAACGGTGGGATTAATAATACCAGAAGAAAATATGCCATTTACAGCTGAAGGAATAAGGCCGGATTTAATAATAAATCCTCACGCGCTTCCTAGTCGTATGACTATTGGTCAATTAGTAGAAACATTAATGGGAAAGGCATGCGCACACTATGGTGGATTTGGAGATTGTACGGCATTTGTAAATAAAGGTCCAAAACATACATTATTTGGAACATTATTAAGAAATATTGGATATAGTTCTACAGGAAACGAAATAATGTATAGTGGAGAATCGGGAGAACAATTAAATATGGAATTTTTTATTGGACCTTGTTATTATATGCGTCTTAAACATATGGTTAAAGACAAAATAAATTATCGCGCACAGGGTCCTAGAACAGCATTAACGCGACAAACAGTGCAAGGTCGTGCTAATGATGGTGGATTGCGCATTGGTGAAATGGAGCGCGATGGAATTATTGCGCATGGAGCAACAGCATTTTTAAAAGAATCTATGTTAACTCGTGGCGATGACTACCATATAGCAATATGTAATACAACCGGAACCATTGCTATTTATAATGAATCCAAGAATATTTTTATAAGTCCTTTTGCCGATGGACCTTTAAAATTCTCAGAAAATTTTGAAAATTCTATGAACTTAGAAGTTATTTCAAAATATGGTAAATCATTTAGTATTGTTCGTGTTCCTTATTGTTTTAAATTATTAATACATGAACTGCAAGTTATGAATATTCAAATGCGAATTATTACAGAAGATAATATAGAACAATTAACTTCTATGAATTATGCTAAAACAATAGAAAATTTCAAATTAACAAAATTAACAGAAAAAGAACAATTAGAATTTTCTAAAAAATATGATAAACAATTAACAAATGTTAAACTAGAAGAGAAAACAACAGAGCAAATTATAAAAGAAGATGAAGCCAAAGCTAAAGAAGAAGAAACTAAAGAAGAAAAAGCCAAAGAAGAAGAAGCTAAAGATGCTGATGAAGAAAGTGATAATGAAGGACTTAGTCAAGTAACAATTGATTCTATTAAACGTGCCGAAGAAGAATTTGAAAAATATCAAGATCTTGAAGGTTTTGAAAATGAAGAAAACTCACCTATTAATATTGGAGACGAAGTAAATAATGATGAATTAGAAATTGAAAATTTAACTACTTCTAAAGATGAACCTGGTAAAAAAGATGAATCTAGTCCAAAAAGTGTAAAAATAAATGAAGCTAAAAATGAAGATCTTTTAGAAATAGAAGAATTACCTATAAACGATGAAACAAAAAATAAAGAAGTATCTTTATTAAAATTATCAACAACTCCAACTATAGAAACTATTAAAGAAGAAGATGATTCAAGTAGTAGTAGTAGTTTACAAAAAAAAACAATAAAAATAAATCAACAATAATAAATCAACAGTAAAAAAATATTTAATTTTATAATTGATATAAAATTAAATATAATAAAACTATTATATTATTATAATTTAATTATGACTAATAGTAATAGTTTTATTATTAGCATTTATAATTCACGTAAAAATTTATTAGAGATTTTAAACGAGCGCGGATTTAATATTGATAAATACTCTGATTTTGGTATTACTGAAATTGGAATCTTAATAGAAAGCAATCAATTAGATATGTTATTAGAAAATGAAGCAACAAAAAAAAAAATATATGTAAAGTATTATGTTTCTAAAGTTATAAAACCTCAAAATATTTATGACATAGTAGAAGATTTGTTTCATTTAGAATCTGTTTTAGAAAAAAAAGATGATTTAATGGTAATTATAAAGGACGAACCAAATGAAACAATGTTAGAAAATATTAAAGATATTTGGGTTTCAGAAAATATTTATATAAGCTTAATAAATATTAAGCGATTACAATTTAATATTTTGAAGCATGTATTAGTTCCTAAGCATACTATTTTAACGCATAGTGAAAAAGAATTATTTATGAAAAAATATAATATTTTTGACAAATCACAAATTCCTGATATTTCATATTTTAGTCCAGTATCAATAGTAATGGGAATTAGACCTGATGATGTTGTAAAAATTGTCCGTAATAGTCGTACATCAATTCAAACTGATTATTATAGAATTTGTAAGTTATATTAAAATATTAAAATATTAAAATATAAAAATATAAAAATAAATGTATTATTATTTATAAATTTTTTTATAAATTATATAGTATTATATTAGTTTATAATGAATTATTATAGTTCTTTTAATTATGATGGATGTTATTCAAGACCATCACAAATTAATGAGGCAAGTTTTAATAATATTTTAACAACTAAATTTGATAAAACAAGTGTGAGAAGTGTTAAAGAATGTGAAAGTCAATCTTTAAGAAATAATAGCGATTTTTTTTTAATTAATGATATAAGTACTTCATTAAATACTAGTGTTACAAATTGCTATATTCCAAAAATAGATTATACAAACCAAACTTTATTTGAAACTACTACAAGAGCAAAACAATTATTTGATGAATTATTTAAAACAACAAGTCCAAGTGCCCCTTATATTACACAATCACAAACTCCTCCTATTGCTAATAATTTACTGTATAATATAAATAGAACAAATACAAATCAATTATGTTTTAAATATGCTGTCGATAACCAATATTATACACCGCGCAATTATTATGCGTATTATAAAAAACCAATATTAGATGAAGCAAATATTAGACTTCTCAATACTATGAGAACTAATCCGACATACTATGAAAGTAAATTAAATGATACAACAGAAGCAGGTTTAAAATACTATGATGAATTACTTAAACTTGGTACTGCTACTTTTGAAAATAGTGGTCCTTTAGTACGTAGCTTTAAAGAATATATATGTATTCTTACTAGTAATGCTGAAAGTGCTTTAAATACGCAAATTCTTAAATTAAATCAACAATATGATAAATTTGATAATAGTTTAGATGCTATACAAAGAGATTTATCGGCAATTAATTATTTAAATAGTTTTGCTGATGACACATTAAGAGCATTAAATTCAAACATAGCTACCAAAAAACAAGAGTTAAATAATTTATTAGGTTCTGGGGGGGCAAATAATGGAAGATTAGATGATACAACTTTATTAACGCAATTTAAAATAGTAGAAAATAGTATATTATTATTACTTATTGTATGTGCTATATTTTTTTTAACTAAAAGTAAAAAAACTATTGTAGCAAGTTAAAATTTAGTAAGATTTATGTTAATATTATAATCAAATAAAATATATTATAATATTAAGAATATTTAATATTATGGCAAATGAAAATAAAGTTATATTTTATTCTCAAGAATTAAATGAAGATATTTATCAAAATAAAAAAATGTTAACTTTAAAAAAAAATATTTTAGAAAATAGCGAAAAAGAACAAATAAATCAAAATTCATATAATACAATAGTCGATACAAAAGACTATTTAGGATGTATTAATAATAATTGCAGTGCTATTAATTGTAATTGTTCTAATACAATATGTAATTGTACTGCTAATATAAATAATGCTAATACAAACAATACTAGTAATACAAACAATACTAGTAATACAAACAATACAAATAATAACTCAAATATAGAACATAATATAAATAATTATATTTCAAACGTAATAGATTTTTTATTTGTATTATTATTAGTAGGACTATTAATTTTTATAATATATAAAAGAGAATCTTTCTATTTGTTATATGTTTTAGGAATAACTTTACTATATATTTTAACCAAATTTTTAATGTTATCAAATTTATAATGTAACAATAAATTTTTATTTAAATTTTAAATAAAAAAATTTAAATAAAATATATTAAAATATTAAGTATATTATGAAAAGTAAAAATAAATTTACTAATAATTTTAATTTAATTAGTACAATGAAAAATGTTAGCAATAATTTTAAAAACAGCAAATACATCAATCCAGCTATTATTATATTAATAATAACATTTAGCATATATTTGTTGTATTTTAATGATAAAATATATGTTCAAGATACTATTACAAATAGTTTAAATGAAAATAACAATACTGGTAATAATGACGACACTTGTGAAAATAGTGACCAAGATTATCTTGTAGAAAATTTTGATGTTGAAAAATATGTAGATGTATGTAAAAATAGAAATACACGTATTTATAATTTAGGTAATACAGGTGTTACTTCTGCTACGATTACTTCATCATCATCAACACCTAAAGCTATTGATCAATGTGAAAAAATATGTAATGATAATAGTTGCCAAGTTTTTACATTAAGTGGTAATGTATGTTATACATATAAAAGAACACCACCTAGAAGTAGTGATCCTATTAAAATAAGTTGTGATTCAAAAATATTTGCTCCTAGTGATTATAATTCAGGATCATATAATGGTATTGGTTATATAAACAATTCTTATTTTAAAAATAATAAAACAGATTTTAGTTATATAGATCCATTTTTAATAGAAAGCAAAAATGTATTAAGACAATTATATACTATAGACAATAGTAGAAATATTTTAATGAATTATTCTCTAAGTGATTTTAACAATAATTATAATAGAGACTCATTAGCAATACTCACCGGCGAGGTTGACTTATTTAGTAAGTTTACTACTTTAAATACAAAACTTTTTGACATTAGTAGAAACAAGCTATATACAGATAAGTTTAATTTTAGTGATGCTATATCCGAAAGTATTTTAGCACCTGTTGAAAGAGATATTCCTTTTATGAAAGATGTAGATGACAAATATAATATGGTAAAAAAATCTGACAATTTAGATGGGGTATTAGCGGTCAAGTCAGAAAATTTTATAGTTAATAATTATCGTTATTTAATTTTAACATTTATAATGGTTATAACTATTATAATGTTGGTTTTATATAAATCATCTAATTTTATAAACGAAAAAATATTAATAGCATACATAATTATTGTTACATTTATAGTATTATTTATAACTCACCAATTAAAATTATAATTTTTTAAATATAATGCTTTATGTTATATATAATTTATATAAAATATATAATTTATATAAAATATATAATTTATAAATTTATATAAAATATATACATTAATAAATTTATAATATAACATTTATATATATAAATGTTATATGTTGATCCTTTAGGAAATAAAACAAACTTAAATGATTTACATGGATCATATACTTATACAAATAAAATAAATAATTTTAGAAAAAATCATATTTTAAATAATGCTAGATTAGAAGATATAGAAAAAAGAAATGCTTCAAATAAGATAAATTTTATTATTTACTCTGTTTTTGCTTGTATTTTTATAATAATGTTTTTGGTTTTTTTAAGAAAATTAAATAGATAATATATGTGATATATTTATTAATTTATTAATTTATTTTAAATAAATAAATTAATAAATATATAAATATATAATTATATAAATGGCAAATCTAATTCAAGATACAGGTTATTCTTCAGATCTTGGCGCATTAAATGCGATTAATTCAACAGACTTAAATGCTTTAGAAAATTTACTCATAAATAATAAACAATTAGTAGATGATAGTACAAGTTTACTAAACAATATTGGAACAGATGCTGAAAGCATGGCTAAATTAGATAGAGAACAAGAAAGTTTAGAAGCATCGCGAACTGCTATGATTAATAAAAAAAATGAATTAATGAGGCAAAAGTCAGATATAGAAAAACAGGAAATAGTGATAAATGGCAAAAATATAACTTTAGAAACTTGGGTTGAAACTCATCCTTTTGAAATGTGGGATTATTCTAATAAAATTTCTAGAATAGAAGTTCATTATATAAGTTTTGGAATTATAGGTTTACGAATTTTTTATAAAGATCCCAATAAAGCAACCGAAACATTAGGAGTTGTAAATAGCACAGATGCTTCAACACCAACAACTATTGAAAATGTTAATTTTACAGATGATGAATGGTTTGTTGATTTTCAATATGAAACGCCAGATGATCCTACAATAGGTTCTGTTTTATGTAAAAATATTAGTTTTTATACAAGTAAAACTCCAGAGGGAGCACCACCTAAAGTAACTATTCCGGCATCATCAGAAAACAAAGCTACACCAAAAAAGAAATTTTATGTTGATGGAACAAGACGAACTTGGTTACAGCATAAAGCTAATGCGGAATCACAAGGTGCCGAATTAGCTTGTTTTGAAAATTCCGCAGAAATAGCAAATATGTTACAACAATTAGGAAATGCCAGATTTCAAAATGGTGGTTCTTTTTATATTGGCTTATATCATCCAAATGCTCTAATACCAAATAACAATAAAGGAGGAGCACGACCATATAATGTTCCAGCCAATAAAAATAGTAATTGGGAATGGGTTGATGGAACACCATACAATCCAAATACTACCAATTGGAGTGGAGGAGAACCTAATAATTGGGGTCCTGGTGAAAATGTAGCTCAAATGTACAATAACGGAAAAATAAATGATTTAACAAAAACTAACAGATTAGCAGCCATTTATCAAAAAAAAATTACAACTGCAAAGTATCGTATGGGAAGACAAAGTGGCAAACATATTTCATCATTGAAAAATGGGATAAAATTTGAGCCTATTACAAGTCCTGATATGATTCAAAAAACTAATGCTGAGTCTGCCGTAGACAATACTTATGATGTTATTAAAGATCTACAAAATAGTGCTAATATTTTAGATGCTAGTATAAAAGAGGTTACTGAATCAATAGCCAAAATTACTACTAATATTGAACATA
>Ga0208228_1000068_pt1 | contig 14573 bp, 12 predicted proteins | sample LakMenEpi25Jul11_FD_150730 | JGI IMG/M metagenome (GOLD analysis project Ga0208228, IMG submission 150730) | Freshwater microbial communities from Lake Mendota, WI - 25JUL2011 deep hole epilimnion (SPAdes) | ecosystem: Environmental > Aquatic > Freshwater > Lake > Epilimnion/Euphotic zone ...
AAAGTCAATAATACAATTAGTATTATAAAAGTATAATAATATAAATATTAAAAATTCTTCACACCTTATTTCCTTTTTATAAATATCAAAAAAAAATACAAATTTTAAGAAGTCAGATTTAAAATTAGAATTATTTGTAAAATATTCTAATAAATTATTAGCACTAATTCCTTTATTATATATTAATGAACTAAAGTTGAGCAATACTATATTTTTAGAATTGTCATTTAAATCTACCATAGCATTATCCAAATTTTTAATGATTATTGCTAGTTTGTTGTTGAATTTATTATTGTTACTATTATTTACTGCCAAAGACTTATAAATAGTATTTAAATTATTAGTATTACAAAATATTTCACAAAATCTGGATAATATTGGTCTAATAATTTTTGACTTATTTGCCGTAACAATAAAAAATCTCGTATTACTATATATTTCAATTGATCTTCTTAGTGCTGATTGGGCGTCTAATGTTAAACTATCCGCATTTAATAACACAATAGATTTGAAATTTGTTATATTTTTATGAATTATTGTGTTGGCAAAAAATCTTAGATTGTCTCTTATAAATTTTATATTTCCTTTGCCTAAACTACAATTCAATATAAGTGTATTATTTTCAATATTTTTATAATTTTTATAAATATATAATAATAGTTGTTCTAATAAAGTTTTTTTTCCAATTAAATTATTTCCATATAACAACAAATTTGGTAAATTATTTTTATCATGTAACTCTTTCAAATTTTGTAACATTATTTAAAAGTAAAAAAAAATATTTAAATTAAAATATAATTATAGTATTATTATAGTATTATTATAGTATTATTATAGTATTATTATAGTATTATTATAGTATAATAGTATAATAGTATTATTATAGTATAATAGTATAATAGTATTATTATAGTATAATACATATATTATACTATGTTTTATATATATCATATATTATTTTTTTTATGTAACCTTAATGAATTATCACGTAAATTATTTGAAAAAAATACTAATAAAATTATTGGTGCTGTTAATAATAATTTAATAGTTAAGTATCCTAATAATAATCTTAATATTATTTATGAAAAACGCATTAAATCTAAAAAGCGTATTATTTCAAAATTACAAAAATTTAAAATACCATATGATATATATGGATTAAGAATTATATATAATGATGATGATGACTATTATAATACTAATATTGCGTATGTTATAAAAAATATTATATATAATAATTTCAATACATTAGATTTTATAAGTGATGATTATATAGCAAAACCAAAATACAATAATTATCAAAGTTTACATCTTTATGTTGTGTGTAATTTATTAATAGAAATTCAAATAAGAAATACTAATATGCACAATATATCTGTTAATGGGTCAGCATCGTATTATTATTAAATAAAGTTTTTAATAGTGTATTAATATTAAAAAATTTATATTTTTAAGCAACGCTTGTGAGAGATTTTGTATAAGGATTATTTTTAAATGCGCTTAATAATGATTCATCCATTCTGGACGCATTATAATTTATATCATAACTTTGCATTCCATTTAGTTCTCCCATAAATTCACGTGAAGGTATAATACTTTGACTATTATTGCTAATTAATTGTCTATTTTGTTGAAAAACAGAATCATTACGAGAGGTTGTAGAATTATTATGATTATTAAATAAACTCATATTTCCTTGGTTTGGACGAGATTCATATGTTTTATTTGCAATATTTTGTTGAGCATAAGCACTATTATAGGGTCTTAAACCTTGAACGTTCGAATTGCCATTACCAATATACTCTTTATTTGTGCTTGTTCTTTGATTATTATAATTTTGATGTTCGGTTACCATATAAGCATTTCCAGTATTATTTTGTCCTTGAACGTTTACATAATTCATATTTATTTTATTTGTTGTCATTTCTCTATTTGTAACTTTTGTTTTGTCGTGTGAATTAAATAAATGCCCTGTGGGTGTTAATCCGTTTACATTACCTGTTTCACGTAAATTACCTATTACATTTTCTTTGCGTGTAGGTCTAAAAATGTCTAGTATAGGAGCAATTGCTGCCTTTGCCATTCCATAAACTCCTCCAAATTCATTGCCCTCCTTAGAAGTTGAGCGATTATTATTTAACATATTATAACTTTGCGAACCATAATCATTAGGATTTGCGTAATTTGTTCCAGTAGCACTAGCATTACTTAATGGAAGTCCTGATAAATTTTGTCGTTTTGTGTCTTCAAATTCAGTATTAGTATATGTGGCTTGGCCACTTTGCGCACTTGAGCCTGATCCATAATATTCGCGTGTTGTATCACTTCTATTTTCCATTGGAATTAATTGGGTGCTTCTTATTGGAGGTGCTTGTTCTACGCCTGTTGTTGTAAACCAGCGCGTTGGTCCTGACTCATATGATTTATCTGGTAAATGTTTTTCAATAACACCTATTTTACTATTGGGTCCTGCCATTTTTATGGGATGTAAAGCCGGACCTTGGTGACCATCTAAATCAAAAGTAGTTTTGGGTTTATTTTCAGCACGTAAGTCATCTACAGATTTAGGCATCCACGACTCGCGTGCCATCATTCCAGAATTGAATCCACCTCCGCCTTGTGTTCCACCAACATTAAAACCATCTGCGTTTTGAGAACCATATCCCATATTAAGACCTGGTCCAACACGTTGCGGTTCCCATAATGTTACATTAGACATCTTCATTGATTCGTTCATACGAGATTGAAAAAAATCACTATTATTAGGAGTTCCATATGGACGATGTGAATTTTCATCTGGTCTAAATAATGGGGCTACTTCAGATTTTGAAAATTGCTGACTTCCATTTCCTTGTTTAGAATCTAATATAGATTCTGTTAAATTTAAATCACCGCTATAACCACGTAATTTTCCACCATAATAATGTTGCATATTATTATGTCTGAACTCATCTAAATTTGCTTGTTGGCCGGATAATAAATTTACTTGCGTATTTATAGTGGGATTGACTTGTGGTGTTACTTCTTCTTTATAATTTGAGAAGTTCTCGGTTTGCCCAGCTCCTCCTGATAAAAATTCTCGTTTTTGAATTTTTTCTTGACTTGCACTATTTTTAACTGCAGCCTTTTTTTCTTGCTCTGATAAAATATATATACTTCCTAATATTACAATAGGTATTGCCAAAGCTGCCATAATATTTTAATATATTATAATATTAAATATATTATTTAATAATGTAATAATGTAATAATGTAATAATGTAATAATGTAATAATGAACAAGTTTTTCTAAATTATACGTTTGTTATATTTCTCTCAAGATCGTAACTATTATTTTGCTGAAAATAATCTTTTTGAACTATTCTTGAACTAATATTATTATGAAAAGGAATACATATATTTTCTTGAGGATTTAAATGTAAATATTTGAAATTATTAGGCACGCTTAAAGTATCATTTTTTATATTAAAATTATTAATTTCTCTATATACCCAAGATGGATGAGTAGCACGAGATTGACTTGTAATTTCATTTTCATTACTTGAATAATTATTTACATAATATTTATTATGGGTATTTAAATAGTCAGCATAATTATTTTCTTTAATAGTATCACGATTTAATTTTCTATGTAAAGAAAACAAATCACTTTCTAAATCTGTTTTATTATTTGATAAATTTGCACCCCATTTTTGCGGTTTAACATATGGATCACTAAAATACGATGGATCCATTCCGTTTCCTGGAACATTAATGTTATAATTTCCAATATTTGTAGATTCCTCTAAATATTTCTGTATTCTACAAGGGTCATCGTAAAATCTAGTAAATGCCATTTATATTAATATTATAATATTAATAATAATTTTAATTTAAGATTTTCTTAATTTATAAATATGGAATATATTCCATGCTATTATTATCATAAATAGTTACTCTAAATGTATCAGAATAGCCTTCTACAAATACAGTATCACCATTATATAAATTGTCGCAACCTTGTGATGACGTACAACTTTTATTTTTAAATCTAATAGGTAATTTTATCATTCCATTTTTATCGTTCATAGTGTAAAAATTCCATTTGTCTCTATTTGAAAATAGAGGTCTTCCTAATAAGGGCAATATTGTTTCTGTTCCATTTATTCGTGTTAGTATACCAATTTGTCTATACTCACTATTACAAGATTGTGTTGGCACATTTATAGGTATTTTTGCCCCATTATAATTAGAGTTGTTAACTATTCTATCATCACGTAGAGGGGCACTATATGGATTTAGTAAAACATCATTTTCTCTGTTGTTATGAGAGTTTCCTAAAAATGGTATTAAATCAGAATTATAATGATTATTGTAATTATTGTGGTGATTATGGTGATCATGGTGATTATGGTGATTATGGTGATTATGGTGATTATAATTATTGCTGTTATTACAATTAGCACAAGTTAACTTATTACATCCGCATTTATTTGTTTTATTTAAATTTTGATTATATTTAATATTCATAAAATATAATATTGCTACTATAAGTAAAACAAAAAATAATAATGTATAGTTTTCTATACACAATATACCAGGAGGACATTTTCTGGCCATATTATTTATAATAAACACATATTATAAATAATAGCAACTATAAATTTGTTTCATAGTAATATTATTAAATTATGAGAGTCTGTAAATAGTGGGGGGATCTACATCATCATGTCCAGCCAACATACTATTTAATTCAGATTGAGTACTTTCTTTTTTACTCTCGTGGTTATAACTTTTATTTGCTATTTTAATTCCGGCTTTTTGAACTTCGTTTATAATATAACTTTTACATGGATTGGGAGGTGGTTTATTATTTTTGGCACCTTTTTTTAACTCTTCTCCTTCTTTATTTGCTTTCTCTCTTATTTGTGCCATTACTTCTAAATTTTCTATTTTATTAGTATTGAACTTGTTTACTAAATTTATACTGCTACTATTTAATATTGTATCTATATTAAAAACCCTTAACATAATTATAATGACAAATCCTATAACATAAGTAAAATTTTTATAAGAACTATAAACTAATATAAAAAATATAAAATATAATAGCAACATTATATAATTTTTATTGAGTAAATACACAAACAATCTATAATATGTATAAAAAAATATAATATAAAATATAATAGTATAATTTAAATATTTAAAGTTGTGTAATTTATTATTTATTATATCTACTATATTTGATTTCATAATATTAGTATAGCACAATATAATTTATAGTGCTATAAATATTTTGCATTATAAATTATATTAAGTTATTAAGTTATTAAGTTATTAAGTTATTAAGTTACTCTGTTTTCAAATCCGAGAGAGTTTTTGTCGCACTACTAAACATATTTGTTAGTTTAGATAAATCTAAATTACCAATTGAACTCATTGCCTCGTTTAATGCAGGGGTCATAGTTTTCAGTTGTTTAATTAATTCATTTTGTTGCTTAATAAGATCTTTTGTATCAGTTGATATTGATTGAATATTATCTTTTCCCATAATTTTTTCTAAATTATCATATGCTTGTTCCATTTCTGTTGCCTTTCCTAATTGTTTCTGCATTTGGTCTTTATTAGGAATATTATTAAATAATGCTGGTGATAATTGTGTTAAAGCCTCTGCGTTGTCGGAATTAGAGGTTTTGGATGGAATATTTTCATCTGCCGAAACTTTCTTCATTGGACGAACCTTTTTTGATGAACCTTTCTTATTTGATGAAATATTATTATTTGATGGATCACTAATATCTTCTAATCCTTCTAATCCTTCTTTATATACAAAGTAACTGCTTAACATAGTTGCTACACTTGTTGATATAATTGACGAACCTAGAACTATTGTCATATTTTTGGTAAAACTATACGCTACTCCTCCTGCTAAGAAAAACAAGAATATAGCACTAACTTCTGAATTCATTATATTTCCAATTAATGTTATAAAAGCTATTATTGCGACAATATATAAAGTTATTTTATTATTTACCAATTTATTAAACATAGCATTAGAACTCTTTTTTTTCATACTTTTACTCATACTTTTCTTTATATAATATTAGAAAAGAATAAATTTAATAAAACATAGTATTATTATAAATATTACTTTATTAAGTTATTTAATATAGTAATTTCATTATCTATTTTTTTCATTTTATCTAAAGTTTGCCGAATATATATATTTTTATCCTTTTTTTCTAAACTATTTAAATATTCTAAAAGTTTTAAGAGCGCTTCATTTTGTTTGTTTTTAAAGGTTAATGTATTTTCAAATTCTTTCTTTCTTATATTTAACAATTTTTCAAGTGTCTTTCTTTTAGTTTCATCATAGTTAGGCAAGTTACGTTTTAATTCTTTATATTCATTAATAAATTCTTCTTTGTCATTAACAATATGTGTAATTAAATCTTTTACTTTGTTATCATAAATCGCAATATTTTCTCCTAAACTTTTTACCATAATGTTATATATATTTAATTTATAACATTATAAAATATTATTAAATATCATAAAAAATATCATAAAAAATATTATAAAAAATATTATAAAAAATATTATAAAAATAATATTAAATATTTTATCTCAAACTAGTATTATAATAAGTTTGTAATTGTGAATTGGATAATCCTATTCTTTGCTCTTGAGTTAAATAATTATTTGCTGTAGTATCATAGTCACAATTAGGTTCCCATTCGCAAAAAACATAATCCGTAAGTTGATTTCTTACATTTACCATGTTTGTTTCGGAGTCCCAGTTATAATTAACATTATATAATGGTTGACATTTACTACTATTGGTTGGATTAATTTTACATTTTGAACAATTAGCGAAATTTTCTAATGTATCATTAGTATTATTATTATTATAGAAATATAATACATAAATACTAGAAATCACTATAAATCCTATAACAAAAATTTTGAATAAATTTTTAAAATCTGTATTATTTTTCATATTATATATGTTATTCTTCTATAATATACTAATATTTTTATAAATTTTTTTATTTTATAAATTTTTAATATACTAAATACTAAATAAAAAAGCAAAAATTAGAAGTTTAAAGTATATTATTTTAAATATTTTATATTTATATATAAACTATGGATAAAACAATTGAAACACAATTTAAAATAATTAAAAGTATATTAGAACCATTAATAAAAAGTAAACAAGCATACGATAAAATACTTGAAGAAGTACAAATAAGACAAGAAAAAATAGCAGCCACAAAAATAAGCAATGCCTATAAATCATATAAATCTATAAATGCTAGAAAAAACGAAGCAGCAACCTCAATAGCGCAAGCCTATAAATCTAAACTTCAACTAGTTGACGAAAATAAAGCCATATCCGATGTTTTATGTGAAATTAGTTCAATACGAGATATATATAGAAAAAATATAAATGAAATATTAACAAGACGTGGAACACCAAAAAAACTAAGCAATTTATATTTTTACTTTTGTAAATTTGGAAATAAAGTATTAGGTTATTCGCCTGTATCAAAAATACCTTCTATAATAGAAGAAATAGTTGGTTGTGTATTTGTTAATACTAGTTTTGCTTCAACAAACTTTGATGGCATAACATTTAGACAATCTAAATTTTTAAATGTGAATAAAGATAATCCAATATTAAAACGATCCCCATTTTATAAAACAACAAAAACTCAATACAATTTTAATACAGATGACTTCAAGTTTCAAAATGTAAGATTAATTGAATCTCGATTTATAGATTGTGAGTTCTTTAATATTGATTTTGCATCTAATAAATTTTTTGATTCTACTAAAGTTGAAATTAATAATATATTACCTACATTTAAAAATTGTAATTTTACTGGTGGTTCAATTTTTCACGATAGAAGTTATGGTCCTGCATATAAATATAAAGATCCACCACTTAGCAAATATAATATGCTATATTATACTTTGTTTGATTTAGATAAATTGCTTGCTAGTGATAAACATTTAATGATAAAACCAGATGGTTCATTAATGACCCCACTTGAAGAAACATCACATCCTGCTGAAATTGTTTTTGAAGATTGTAAATTTACAAAAACAGGTATAAATTATGATAAACTTACTATGCCAGGTAATAGAAATATTATGTTTATAAATTGTGTTTTTAATTCAAATATGTTTGTAAAAGAAAATTTTAATTGTTATCATTTCCGCAAATGCTCTTTTAATAATGTTTCATTTATTGAATGTACGTTTGCTTATAGTTATTTTGAAGAATGCACTTTTAAAGATACATTATTTAGAAGAGGATCATTTACTAAAGGTGGAGCTATAAGATTTACCAAATGTAAATTATATGATTGTAAATTTATACTAGTAACTTTTAATCTTATAGGTTATAAACACAAAATAGTATTTGATAGTAATAATATTATTAATAAATGTATTTTCCAAAATTGTAATTTATTCAGTTTTAAATTCAATAATGATTCACTATATAATATTCGCGACACCAAACTTCTAAATATGAAACAAAGTGAGTTTATAAGATGTGATTTATATAGTGTTAATTTTAATAATTGCGATTTAGAAGGAAGTAAATTTGAACCACGACTAGATGGCAATGGTAATGCCCTTATTAATATGATTAATTGGTTTGGAAACATGTTTCTTGTATTTGATATTTTGCCTTATCCTTATGGAGAAAATAAAACTCGTGAGTTTGAAGTATTGTGTAATGTTAATAATCCAAATGGATTTAATCTTTTTTTAGAAGAATTCCAAGGTCACAAACTTGCTATAAAAAAACATGCTTCAAGATTATCTAAATACTTTGCTCTTATGGAATATAGCGATTATGTTGCTTTAAATATTGATGTTAGAAACCTAAAAAAACCCGAATATAATATAAATCCATATGATTATTTTACAATAACTGATGACACAACACAAGAGGTTTTTTATATTATTATTGTTCCAGAAACATACATGTATAATACTAATATTAAAAATTGTAATTTTTTTCAAGTCGAGGGATTTGAAACCTTTGATTTTACTCGAGTAAAACAAAACACAGAAGGCAAACCAGATATAACTGCGTGTAATTTCACAGGTGTAATTTTATTAAATGCTAACTTTAATGGTTGTAAAATGCTTGGAACAATTTTTGATGTTGCCGATGTGACAGGGGTAGATTTTAGAAATGTTGTTGTAAATGAAAATACTACATTTGGAAATACGCTTAATACAGACCAAGTATTAGGGCAAATTCAAAGAGATGATGGATCAGTATATATAGAAGGAACTTTGAATTTAAGTACCGGACGCGAATTTCAATTTTCAGAAATGCAGCAGCGCGCAAACGAAACTCACGCACGCATTGCTTTTGTTATTGAAAATAAAGAAAAATTATTTGAGGCACTTGAAAGCACAGGCATTCCCATTGATGACACTAATTTTAAAGAAACTATGAAAGAATATTTAATAGCAAGTCAAGGAGGCACAAGTGAATATGTTAATTATGTAATTATTCGACAAACCGGAGAAACTATTGTTGATTTTTTAAACCATTTAATAGTTATTTATAATAAAATATTAAGCACTCGAACAGATTTACCAGACGATGAAGACAAAGAATATATTAGATACTATTTTCCCTTGGCATTAACAAATTATTTTTCATATAAATTAAAACTTGATAGCACAGAAAAAAAAGAATTATTAGATAATTTATCTAGAGCAGTTAGCGTTGACTTTATGAACCATTTTGTTAAATTTAAAGCACATTTAAATGGTAATTGGTGTTTCTTGCAATTAGTAACTCAATCATTAAAATTACTTGTTTCATGCCCAGACTTATATATATATAATTTTATGGAATACTATTTTAATGAAATTTTTAATGCTCACGCTCAAGGATCGCCAAGTTGTCCTTTAGGTATGGTTGAGCGATGGATTACTATTCATTCACAAGTAATGGAAGCTTACTTGATGTTAATAAAAAAAAAAAATACTGAGTTACAGCAATTAGACACTAGCAAAATTAACAAACTCAGAAGTTATTCAAGAAAGAATACTAAAGATCCAAAACTTACAAAAGAATATATTTTAGAATTTAATAATTCGGAAAGTGATGAAAAATTACATAATAAATATGTTTTTCATAAATTTATAAATATTTTAAAACCCCATTCATATTTACCAGAAAATTTAGAAGCCGATATTGAATTTGATTTAGATTATAATATTAGCATAGAAATGAGTAAGCAATGTAATAGACTTATAAAAAATAAAATAGATGATGGTTCCATAACAACATTACAACAAATATATGAAGCCTATATTGATATAATGTGTAAACTAATTATTGCTAATAATAAAATAACACAAGAACAAATTGATAAATTAGAAGCAGATACTAGACCTGTAGTTAAAAAAGCATATACAGAGAAACGCGATGCTTTATATACAAAAATCAGAGAAGATGAAGCCAAAAAATATATAATAGTTTTGTGTATGATGGTTGATTTAAAATTTGATGATAAAACTCTCGACTTTGATAATCTGGCTCAAACTGAAGAAAAATTAACAATGAAAGAGTTGGTTGACTATTTTGATGAAACAACAATGGGTGGAAAAAGAAGAAAGAAAAATACAAGAAATATTAGAAAAACAAAAAAAATAAGAAAAATTAATAAACTTATTAAAGGGGGTCTTGCGCCTAGAGTAACTTTATCACATAAATCATCTAAATCGCCTAAATTATCTTCCTCTCCTAAATTATCTTCCTCACCTAAATCATCTTCCTCGCCTAAATTATCTTCCTCTCCTAAATTATCTTCCTCTCCTAAATTATACAATTTAATCGAACAACTAATAATAAATAAATTGAAATCATTAAGTTTAGAGGAATTCATAACTATAAATGTTATGCCTTTAGATGAAGAACCTTTAAATATATTTGATATTAATAAAACCTCTAAGTCATTAACTAGAAAGCGAACTATGTCAATGCCGAATCTAGTTACACAATCAAAAGTAGAAAGAACTTTGTCTAAACGAAGCAAATCATTAGGATCTTTACTAAAATCTAATGGTGCTTATTCTTCTAATTATAATTCTGTTTATAGTTATATTTATAGTTCTATTTCTATTAATCTTAAAAACGCAAATATTGAAAATAAATATTATATAGATTTTATAAGACAAAGACACGCTAAAATAGGCAAAAATCATAAAAAAATATTAGATATCTTGGACTTGGATTTAAATAGTGACATTGGTGACATAAGATTAAAAGAGAAAGTAATTAACACACCTAAAAGATTAAGCGGAACATTAAAGAAGAAATCAATTAGTAAAAGTTATAGTCCCACAGGTATTATGGCATTTTAAAATTGATTAAGCATAATTTATAATTAATACTTAAATTATTAATTATAAGTATTTTAAATTATAAAATGAGTCAAATTGCTATGGTTAAAAATCAAAATATATTTAATAAAACTTTTATATTCAAGTTGGTTGACTATAGTTTTGGAAATTTGCCTTCACAAATGATTATTGATATTTTTAAAGACGGACGTCCATTTTCGCATTTTATAGAAAAATGGTTATCACTTAATTTTGAATTAATTCACATTGGAGGTTGTAAAGCATATGATTTTGTAGATAAAAATGACGAAAACATTAAATATGACCAAAAAACATTCACATTGCGAGGATGTAAATTTATGCCTTCAAATATGATTGGTGAAGGAAGAAAATTTGACAAAGAAATTTTTGAAACAAAAGCGCAAAATTTAAATTACATTATTGTTAGTAATGTAAATTTTCCTGAAATAAAAATTAAATTTGTTAAAGGAACAGATTTAATTAACACTTATCCAAATGGAGTTATTCCATCAAAGGACTTTATTAAATTCTTTAATTAATTCTTGCTTTCCTATAGATTTAGGACCGACCGTATTATTGGAATCATAAACAATTGATTTTAATAAATCAAGATTTTTAGCTAAATCATTAGCATTTGTAAATCTAATAAAATAATGTGATTGGACACATTTATCAGTGCTATTTACGTCAATAGTTCCAGCATTAACACCCACACGACGAAATGAAATACTTGGATTATCTGTTTTTTTTACAAATATAAAATTATGCGGTTCTAATTTTTCAGTAACCTCTCTAGCATATGTTTTTTTTATCCATATTTGAAATATACACGGAACATCGTGCTCTTTAGTATTTACTAAAAACGATTTTTCTGGCAAATCTATTTCACAAAGCAAATGAAAATTTGGTGAAAATGTTTTTTTTAAACTATCTTTTTTGAAACTTCTTGGCAAAATAAATGATATGCTACTACAAAATTCACAAGATTTTTTTATAAATTTTATTGCTAAGGAAGATTGGCGGCCAAATGGAGGATTACCTAATACGTGTATTTTATTATTGGCATTTGCTATGGCATTCGTATTATAATTATAAAGCAAATAATCTTGCTTAATAATTTCAGCATGTTCAGGTTCTAAGTCATAAAATTCATAGTTACATTTTAAAGATTTAATAGCATCAATAAACGCACCATTACCAGCACTAGGTTCTATAATTAAATCATCATTATTGGGTGCTACATATGCTTTAAATAATTCTATAATATAATCTACTATTTCTTTTTTTGTATAAAATTTATCAATAACATCGCGCTTTAATCCTTTTGTTTGCTTTATTTCCATAATATAAGTTATACTAATTTATTATTATAATTTATTATTATAATAGTTTTAATAGTTTATTATAATAATAAAAATTTTTGTCAATTTTTATTTATTTTTGTTTATTTTTGTTTATTTTTGCTTATTTTTGCTTATAATAAATGCGAATTATATTGATTATTTACAATAATAAATTTAGTATTGTTTGCCAACTCTTCTAAATTAGCACTATTTGTATAGGTACACGCACTTCTTAGTCCACCTAAGTAATTTTCAATAGTATTTTTTAACGCCCCTTTATAAGCAACTTTGAGTTCGCGCCCTTCAGAACTTCTATAATTAGTATTATTATTTGCCGCATAATTATTTTTCATAGCATAACTTGAACTCATACCATAAAAAAATTTATGCTTTTCTCCTGTTTTTTCATCGCTAACAATTTCTCCAGGATTCTCATCGTGTCCGGCAAATGCTCCTCCAATCATTACAAAATCAGCACCGGCTCCAAATGCTTTTGCCAAATCACCTGGACAAGTAATGCCACCATCACTTAAAATAAAAGCCTGGTTATGTTTATGTTGATCATATTCATAGCATATTTCAAAATTAATGCGATTACTTTCTTTACATTCTTGAACGCATTCTAAAATACAACTAAGCTGTGGCATTCCTACTCCTGTCTGAATTCGTGTAGTACACGCACTACCACCACCAATACCTACTTTATGAATATCAATTTCTAAAGCATTTAATAACTCTATTCCTTCCGATGTACATACATTACCTGCTAAAATAATCTTTTCGGGATATTCAGTTCTTAATATTTTACAAAATTCATTAAATTTAGAAATGTATCCATTTGCTATATCGACACAAATAAATTTACATTCAAAATTATCTAAAATATGTGTTAAATTGTCATAATCATCGCTACTTATTCCAGTAGAAATCATAAAATAGTCAGGATTTAATACACAATCGCTATTTTCTTTATTATAATCTAATAAATCTTGTAGTTTATGAAATTTATGAAGAGCAGTAATAATTTTATAAGTGCTTAATACTTTATATACATCCAACGTTCCAATAGTTGTCATATTGGCTGCTACAATAGGAATACCCGTCCATTTTACTCCATTTTGAAAAACAATAGTTTTTTCAAGTTCAACGTCTTTTCGGCTATTAATATTTGATTTTTTAGGAAGAATTAAAACATCTTTAAAATCAAGATATTTATCCATAGTGTCAAATTTATACATATAAATATTATCACCCATATTTATTAACTATTTAACAACTATATTTAGTTATGTTTAGATATGTTTATATTTGTTTAAATATTTTCAAAATATTATAATATGTTATATTAATATTGTTACATGACTTCATTTTATCCTATATTTAATGATGATCCAATTTTTGGTGATAAACTAATAAAAAAATCTTGTCCGGCAAAGAGCGATATATGTGGTAATCTTCCTGGTGTATCGGTTTTAGATAATTTTATAATTCCAAAATGTAATGATATTAATTTTAAATTTTCATTAAGTCCAGAAGATTCACCAAATGGTTGTTGTGTAGTAGAATCATCCAATAATACTTGTGATACATATATTCCTGACTCTCCAAATTTTACTAGTGAGGATTATGATATGGGTATTCAATTTTTAGATGCCAATAATTTAAATCCAAGAAAAATATGTCATTCGGCACCTATTAGAAAAAGAGTTCTGAAAATACAAGATTTTTTTATTACTATTTTAATAAGTGCTGCTATAATTTTTTTAACTGCTATAGTTGGTTCTTGTTACGAATTTTGGCTTAAATATGGTGCTGGACTACGTAATAGCGATAGTACTC
>Ga0208228_1000082_pt1 | contig 13468 bp, 11 predicted proteins | sample LakMenEpi25Jul11_FD_150730 | JGI IMG/M metagenome (GOLD analysis project Ga0208228, IMG submission 150730) | Freshwater microbial communities from Lake Mendota, WI - 25JUL2011 deep hole epilimnion (SPAdes) | ecosystem: Environmental > Aquatic > Freshwater > Lake > Epilimnion/Euphotic zone ...
TAGTAATTGCGTCAAAACACGATAAACAACCAAATTATACATTTCCTTGTACAAATGACATTGATAATATATGTGAATATACTATTAAAGAATATAAAATATCTAATCGTTTATCTTTAATTATCAGATATGACGATGAAAATATTAAGACATTATTTATAGAATATAAACATTCGCAAAATGTAGATATTGATAAAATAAATGAACAAATTAATAAAATAATAGCGAAAATAGTAAACTAAGATAAAAACAAAAAATTGATTATTATATAAGTTATTTATTATATAGTTTAATATGCAAAGTAAAGAACTTAAATTTATAGATTTATTTTGTGGTATTGGAGGATTTCATCAAGCATTAATTAGACATAATTATAAATGCGTTATGGCGTGTGATATTGATGAAAAATGCCGTGATATTTATAAGGAAAATTATGGTATAACTCCTGAAAAGGATATTAAAAAAGTAGATGAAAAAACACTACCAGATTTTGATATATTATGTGCAGGATTTCCGTGTCAGTCGTATTCAAATGCAGGAAAAAAAGGTAATCTAAATGATCCTAGAGGAACATTATTTGAAGATATATTAAGAATAGCGGATGAGAAAAAACCTATGTTTATGTTTTTAGAAAATGTTAAACATATAAAAAAAATAGATAATGGCAATACTTTTAACCATATAATTAAAAGAATAAATGAAACGGGATATTATGTTAACAAAGACGATACTATATTTGAATTATCGCCGCACAATTTAGGTATCCCTCAACAACGGGAAAGAGTTATATTTGTATGCATTCACAAATCAATTTATGATAAAGATAAGATTATTAAATTTACACTACCAAATATACCTATTAATATTGAAAAAATTATAGAGAAGGATAAAACACTTACAACTAAATATAAAATATCAAAGGATATAGAAAATGTTTTAAATATATGGGATGAAATGATACAAAAATTTGATACAAACGAGTCCCTAAGTCCTACAATATTGTGTAATGAATTTTATAGAAAATATTCTGAAGAAGAATTTAATAATCTTCCAGCGTGGAAAAAAGATTACATAACTAAAAATATGCCTCTCTATAATAAATATAAAGAACAATGGGATGAATGGTATAGTAGATATAATGAAGTATTATTAAAAAAGGAAATTAATGGAAAATTAGAATGGCAGGCGGGTAAGAAAAAGCATAATGATAGTATTTGGAATTATTTCATTCAATTAAGACAATCGGGTATTAGAATTAAAAAGACCAATTATTTTCCTACATTAGTAGCAATAGTGCAAACGCCAATATATGCAAAGGAAAAAAGATATATAACACCTAGAGAATGTGCTAGATTACAATCTTTTCCAGAAAACTTTATTATACATAGTAATGATAAGGTAGCATATAAACAATTTGGAAATTCTGTTAATGTTGATGTAATAAGTTATATTATAGATTTAACTCTAGAAACTTACAATTTGATATGTTCTTCAAATATTTGATTATATATATCAACCTCATATGTATTATTTAGTTTCTCTACTTCTTCTGGAAGCAACTCTGGAAATTTATAAATATATTCCGGATGATTCTTTTTTATATGAGTAAATAACTTACTTTTATAAGAGATACTACCAGCATCTCTCTTTACATAATCTTCTGTATTAAAAGTTTTTGGTATTATATAAATTAAACCGCTATTTATCACAACAACAATAGTATTAATATCATCTAAATTGTGGTCTTTTCTACTTTTACAATTAATCATTATAACATCTCCGCTATCATTTAACTTAACCTTGATTGAAAATCTCGTGTTATTCATTTGAATATCGTTTTTATACTCCGATCCTATTTTATGCTGCGTATCTAGATCTAAACTATTAATGCCTATATTCTGAAACATAGAAATCAATGCTTTCTCTCCGAGTTTACCATAAATAAACTTATATTCGTTTTTTTGAGGTGGAAACTTCCTGCTTATTATGTTAAATTCTAAATGACATTTACGAAGAGCATCATAATTTTTTTCTAATTTCATTTGTTCTATAAGATAATTGCACATTTTCAAATCATCGTCGCTCTTAGCAGAGCGAATAGCATCGGTAACAACTTTAGATGCCATACCTCTTTTTATATTAGTTCTAAAGTAATTTGAAAAAGTTTTTGCTGATAAATTTACGAAGCGTAGACGGGAACTTGTTATTCTGGATAGAGTCTTTGTTGGTAATAGTATATCTTAGTACCCCTATCATTTTTTATCTTTTTAGCAAAAAAATATAACATATTATTCCGCGACAATAAAATGATATAATTATAAAAATTGATATAAATATTAAAATTATATTCTAAGTTATAATTTTAATACTAATGGAATATTATTCTTTTGTAGAGTTCGCTAATATTTTAAATAATGATAACATTGTGATAGATAAAACAGATAAAATTTATTATATTAAGGAATTATATGATTCCTATACAAAACATCTTATGGTATGTAAATATAATATTGATAATATTAAAGTTAAGAGAATGTACTCTGTTATTAATAACTATATTGATTTTTATGGAGATGGCAAGAATTATGATAGAGCAAAACTAGAAAATGAATATAAGAATAGAATTATTGATAATTTTAATAAAAAATTAAATCCCCCCAAGAGTTTCTTTACTACAGCACGTAGAGATTATCTTGATTATGAATATGCTGAGAAAATCAAAGAAGAAAATTGTGATATCAATAATCATTATAAAAATATAAATAAAAAGTACGAATATTATAATAATCTTGAGAAAAATACTAATGTAAATACTGAAGATAATGACGAAGTGTATTTATATGAAGATATGTATGATGAAGATAATGCGTCTTGTAGTTATAACAGTGACGATTATTACGAATACGATGTATTTTCAGACGAAGAAAGCGATTATTATTCGGACGATTTATCTTAGATATGTTAATCTATAGCACTATAGAATAGTTAAAGGAATTGCTAAATTATTCTTTTTTATTTATGCAAATAAAAGTATCAAAAATTGATATAGGTATTATATTATTATTTATAACTATATTAATAGTATAAGTATGAAAAGAAAAATATATGTAGGCGCGCATATAAAACGCGATGAACGTGGTATTATAGAAACAATGAATAATATTAAAAGTAATGGAGGAAATGCTTTACAAATATTTGTGTCTAACCCTAGAAGCAATACTATAACAAATATGGATAGTTATATTAAAATAGCACCATATATACAAAAATATCTTAAAGAAGAAAAATTTAAAATTATAATTCACGCCCCATATACTATAAATATTGCTAAAGATCCTGTAGAGTGTAAGCGGACTATGTTAATAGAAGATTGTTATTGGATTAAATTGTTGCTCAATCAATTGGTAATTGCAGATATGATGAATGCCGAAGGTATTGTTTTGCATGTAGGAAAACATGTTGGTTTATCAAAAGAAAAAGGTTTACAAAATATGAAAAATGCAATTGAATATATATTAAAAGAAATGGATAATAAAAAATTAAAAACAAAGTTAATTATTGAAACTCCTGCAGGACAAGGAACAGAACTTTTAACAGATTTAAATGATTTTGTAGACTTTTATAACGACTTTTCAAAAGAACAGCAAAAGTATTTGGGAATATGTTTTGACACAGCGCATACGTGGGCATTAGGTTATGAATTAATAGAAGCATATAATATATTATTTAAAAAAAATAGCAGCGACATAACTGTTATTCATTTAAATAACAGTTTAGTAAAAAAAGGAGACCTAAAAGATAGACATTCTGTAATGTTAGACGGGCAAATATCAGTTGATGATATGAATAATTTTATATCAAATCTAAATACAAAAAAAATTCCAATAATTATATTAGAAACTCCTACTGATAATTATAAAATGGAACTAAACCATATTAAAAATTTATTAGAATAAATATATATTCTTAATTTTCATTTACAATTGAATTTTCTCTCGCTTTATCTATCGCTTTTTTCATTTCATTATCGTAATCATCGCATAATTCTCTTATACTATCCCACTTGCATTTTGTTTCTGATATATTTTTAATAGTATTTTCTTGAACTTTCCACAATTCTATTAGAGTATTTAAGATATTTTTATCATTTTTATTAAAAATTAATTCAACCTGTTCATATGTCATTCCATCCGGTGCCTGTTTAATTACTTCATCCATTTATATACTTAATATATATAATATTTATAATATTTATATATTCTTATATTTTTCTATTTTATTCTTTTTGTAAATATATTCAGATAATTCATATGCTATTTCTTCATATGGATGCTCGTCATAATAATCACCTGATACATCACTTATTCCCGATGGCGTATCATTTTTGTAAGTACATATTGAGATTTTATTTGTCAATATATTTTTATAAAGTTTTTTATTTATATCAGGATTAGATCTCTTGTATTTAATTTGTTTAATTAATTCGGCATTATCGCTAATCATTTCATCGGTTAATTCTATATATCCCATTTTTACAATTATATTTTTAAATATATCTTCGTTATTTCTTTGATATACATGTATTTTTTCATGAATTAATATTTTTACTAATTCATCTTCGTCATTTGTAAGAACATTATTTGATAAAAATATTACATTTTTTCTAGTATGAGGCAGACCACTTTCATAGTTTATTTTACCCTTACCTGTTTTAAAATTTGTTTTAGAGAAAACCCATTTAATATTAGCAATTTCGCTCAAATTTATATATTTAGCATAATCAATATCATTAATTATTACATTACGCAATAAAGTATCTGCGACTAAGGTACATTTATTTAATTGCACAATCTCACCTTCTGTAAATGATGATGAAAGCATTTGAATATTTTCTATGTAATCTTTTGATGTATTAACATTTCTAGCGTATAAATCCAATGAAGAGAAATTACTTACATAATTGTCTTCATCATCCTTTAAGAATTTAGCGGTTTCTTCTGCAGACATATAATGAATATTATTTGAATTATTAAATGAATAATACACTATGTAATAAATAGCAAATGATATGCATATTATAGAAATTATGATTAAAGAAGCTAATAAAATGTAATTATATATCATATTTATATACTAATATTATATTATAATTTATAATATCTTTTTCTTATTCTTATTCTGTAACCTCTTCAGTTTTAGTTTCAGTTTTAGTTTCAGTTTTAGATTCTTTTTTTTTTCCTATTTTATTTTTTTTAATTTTATATGCTCTATTGAAACATATCTTAGTTTTATCCTTATTTTTCATAACGTGATTAAAATTCATATAGTTGTCACTACAATATATATTCTTATACGCTAAAGAACTTTTTGCTATTTTTTGTATAATGTCTGTATTATTTACATCAGATAGTGATGAATTTTGTTTAGCGGCACTATGTACAATATCTCCCATAGTTTTATAAAAAAACACGTCATTATTTTTTATACAATACTGGTATTCCCGTTTATTTTCTAAAATAATGCTTGACTTATCTTCTTCAGTTAACCATATCTTATTTTTCTCAGAATTTATAAGTTTATAATAAATGACCCTTATCTCTTTTTCAACTATTATTTTACAATATCCGTATGAATTTATAGTGTTATATTCTATTAAATAATCATTGATAGGATATTGTAACTTTTTGAGTATTGTTATATCTTTAGAACTTTTTTTTATCATATCATATTCTGGTGTTATTTCGTTAATTAAATCAGGGTCTGCACCACCGGTTCCCGACATTATTTGAATTAAAGAATAATCTGTAGTGTCTATTTTCTTACTTATTTTCATTATGTTAAAATTATGACAATCCGCACATAAATAAATACAATTATTCATTACCAATACTCCGTATAAAGCGTCCAATATATTCTGTGCTATTTCAATATTTTGTTGAATTTCGTCTTCGCGCGTACTACTATTCTTTTTAACAAAAAATAAAGGGAAATGTCCCATTACAAAGAGTTGTTTATCTCTATTTTTCCTCTTTTCATCCGTTATAGTTTTATTAACATTTTCAATATAATCTAAATCTAAATTATTAGTATTAATAATTATCATAATATAATTTTTAGAATATTTAATCCCAATCTCACTACCCTTAAATAACAATATCTCTTTTTCTTTTTTATCACTATGTCTTGTAATATCAATTTTACTATCTAAATTTTCTAAGTATATTTCTTCATTTTCACTAGTAACTTCTGATATAAATTTAAAGATAGGATTTTCATCTGGGTTTTCTAATAAAGGAATCTGATTATTATAATTCAAAGAACCTATATCCTCGTCACTATTTTTTATCTTAGACATAAAATATTTTTGCGTTTTTATCATACAATCATCTTTTCTTGGAGAAATAAATGTACCTTTTGCAGTACTATCATCATCTTGACTATCTTTTGCTTCATCGTGATTACCTACGCAAATATATACGTCCTTTTTCATATCATATAATAGATAATATCCAGATATTAATACAGGTGTTAAATAATGTACAAGGTCTTCGTCTTTAATATTATCATTTTCTTTTTTAATTATATTTTTTAAATCTTCATTATTTTTAATTAAAAAATTATACCAGTTATCACCTGCGATATATAAAGTATCTATATGCGATTCTAACTCTTTAATAGAATATAATACTATATCTCGATATAAAAAACTATCCTCTTTGCAATTAATATTATTCCAACAACCAAAAAATAGAAATGTATTTAATTCATTTGTATTTGTTAATGACATTTATGTTCTAATAATATAATTATAAAAATAAAATATTATAAATATAATGCATTATATTTATAAGAAGAAATGTTAATCTTTTTTTTACAATATGTATCATAGAAAACATTAGTAACATTAAAAGGTAAAGATATTTTAATAGAATCTATAGGAACATATATCATCATATTAATCCACGACACTATATTATTAATCGCTCTTTTTAAATTACGAACACCATCTTCCGTTTCAACATCATTTATGATATACTTTAATAATTCGTTTGTAAATAAAATATCGCCTTTATTTAAATTATATTGTTTTAATATTTCTGGTATGATATAATCTCTCGCTAGCAGTATCTTTTCTTCGCTATTGTATCCATTGACATTTATTACAATCATCCTATCTTTTAAAATTGGGTTTATTAATGTATCATCGTTATATGTAAATATAATCATAGAACGAGAAATATCAATATCTATTTCTTCAAAATATCTATCATTAAATTTATCATTTTGAACGGGATCTGTAATATGTATTAATGTATTTATAATTTCTTGACCTTTATATGTATTTGAAACCTTATCTAATTCATCAAATAATATAAGAGGATTCATTATTCCTGTTTTCATTAAAGACTCGCATATTTTTCCATACGAAGACCCTTCGTATGTATAAGAATGACCCTTGAGAAAAGAAGAATCGTCTGTGCCACTAAGTGATATAAACACATTAGGATAATTTAGAGCATTGCAAATACCTTCCTTTATAAGTTTTGTTTTTCCTACACCTGCACTTCCTTGTATTCCAATTATATATCCTGATGCTTTAGGAAATGATATTAATTGTGCTAAAACTCTTACTATTTGTTCTTTAGCATCTTTATGTCCAAATACAGTTTCGTCCATACGCGCTCTAATATTATTTAAAAAATTACATATAGATTCATTACCATCTGTAATTTTAATAGGTATTTCATAAAATTTATTAAAAGGGATGTTATTTAATGATAATAACCAAGAACTAAGTTTATAATATTCTGATGAATTACTATTCATTTTATTAAAACTTTCAATTTTAGTTATTATACTTTTCTTTGTACGAATATTGATATCAGAATTAAGTATCTTAAAACGAATAGGAACCTCTGTAATAATAGAACAATTCTCAACTTCTTCTTCAATATTAACTAATGCAATCTTATCATTTTCTGGAAGAATATCAAAAAATTTTTTTTCATTAGTATTATATCTATTATAAAATTTATAGACCTTCTTATTTATAGGATGTTTTTTAAGATTTAAAGAACATGGTCGCTGACTATTATTATTTAATATTAGATATACTAAATTTTTATTTTTATTATCTTGTTCATCTTGAAATTTATTAAAATTGTTATTATTGTTATTATTGTACAATGTATTAATATTTTTATTGAAAATCTCATCAAAATCATTAGAATTTGAAAAAATCGTATTATCATTTTGATATTCCTCAGTATCTTCTGTATCCTCTGTACCCTCCGTTTCTTCTGCATCCTCTGTTACTTCAGTATCTTCTGTATCTTCTGTTACTTCAGTATCTTCTGTATCCTCTGTTACTTCAGTATCTTCTGTATCCTCGGTTTCTTCTGTATCTTCTGTATCTTCCATTTCTTCTGTGTATTCTAGTGATGCCATTTTAATAATATATGGAATTATTCATAAGTATTTTTATTATGATTAAAAAATAATTTTTACATATTATTCATTTTTATTAAGAATTTGTCATTACCTTAATTGAAGATTTTATGAATTCTGAAGGTTCTTCGGGATTAGTTCCAGACGATCCCTTTTGTAATGATTGTTTTTTAATATTGTCTAAAATATTTTCAGTTGATTGACCTTCAGTATTCTGAACAGATTGAGTATTTTGTTCTGTTTGTAAATCAGAATTAATATTTAACATCTTATTTGAAGATTGAGATTCTTCGTAGTCTTCAAAATTTTCATATGTTTTATTAAATTCTCTACCCCAATAATAGTTAGACGATACTGTTCTAACAATTCTGTTAATATTAATAATAAAATAGGTAAATAGAGAAATAATCAAAATAATGGCAATTAAAAAGAATATTCCCATATATATATTGTTTGTATAAAGATTAATAGTATAAGACCCTATAATAATTATAGAGAGTAATATAATTGTAAATATATATATATCATAGTTAGCATTTTCATATTTTATAATATCTGTATTTAAATGTGCATCACCTGTTTTATTTTCAAGGAAATAGTTAACATAATTTTTATCATTATATTTATTTGATATTAAACTATTTAAATCAATTTCTTTATTAAACAATGTTTGTGTGTCTGTATAATAATTTGCTATATTAATTGAATTTATTAACTCTCTTGCTTTATCTGTTAATCTAGATATTATAATAGATCTTTTGGTTGCTGAAATATCAGGATCACTCTCTGGTTTATTAATTCCAGATATAGTTTCTGTAGGATCCATACATGATTGGGTACATATAGCTGTAGAATATACATTTTTTAGTGTAGTTGTTGTAAATGTTTCTATATAACTTTCATTTACATATAATACATTAATAATATAATATACTGCCAACATTAATATTGTTATTCCGAAACAAATTAAAGAAATTATTTTCATTAATGCTCTGTCTACTCTTGCAATATTTATAATAAATATTGTTGCTATTAACAATGAAACAATTGTAATATATATAACATATTCATAATATAATATTGTATTTTTAGATTTACTCGCTTCAAATAGAGAAGCATTATTTAAAATTTTAGTTTTGTTTGAGTTAATATTTTTATCAATATTTTCTATTTTAGATTTTAATGTAAGATTAGTTTTTTCTAATTCAAAGATTGAATTTTCGTATAAATATACTTTTACATTTGAATGTAAATATCTAGTTGTACTTTGTGCTTCCTGTGGTTTATTAACATATAATTTATTTTCAAATTCTTTTAATAATATTATAGGATTGCCGTTATTGGTTGTAGTAACATCTTCAATGCTAAGTAAAATATTATAATCCGGTATGAGTATTGAATATCTTATTTTAGTATCAAGCGTTTCTTGAATCAATTTATTTTTACTCTTTTGTACTGCAGGTGTATTATCGTAAGGATTTATGCTATTATTTGCTGAATCGTATATAAAACTAGCATATATTAAAAGATCTGTGTCTGCTACATATGAATATCTGCTATTAGTATTAGGACTAATATCTATTCTATCCATATGGTTTTCTAATAATTCTATGTTTTTATCGAGAATATTTTTAAAATTTCCAGACGTTTTAGTAACATTATAAATAAACGTTTTTTTATAATTATCATCAAAATTTGATACAACTATTTCTGCAGGAAGAGTAAGAGTTGCAGCATCTGTAATGTAACTAATAAACTTATTTGAAGAGGTTGTAGTATCATCGCTCGCTTTATAATTAGGATAATTTAATAATAAGCAATTATTTAATGAATATGCCAAATTATGATAAATATTGATTGCATTAATAGAAGATAATAATAATTTTTTAAGACTTTTAAACAAAATATTCAAATAATCCAATGTTGAATTCAAATGTACATATTTTATATTTCTTAACATTATTAAAAATATTCTTATAAATTTTTGATAAGGTTTCTTTGCGTCAGTAAAATTACCTCCAGCAACGTTACTAAAATCATATTGATGATATCCATAACCATATTTATCAGTACCTGAAATTAAACTTATACCATCTTGTAATTGACCATATCTGTCAACAAATGTATATGATAGAGAATTTGCTGTAGTTATATTTGCAGGTCTAGTTGAGGGTCTTTGAGATGATGCTGCATGCATTTCTTTTGTATTAAAATACTGAAGAGAAGGACTATGATGTTGAAAATCATTTGCAATATATAAATATACACCAGAACCTGTATATTTATATTGATCGCTTGTAGGTTCTATAATGAATAACCCTTTTGGTGTATTTAAAGCATCTCCGGATACTAATGGTTTTGAAACTATGTGTATAGTATTATAATCCTTGATATATTTTTTATTATCATTTGAAGTATCTAAATTTGCAAAATGTACTAATTCGCTTTGTTCAGGATTGTTAGATATATAATCAGATTCGGTTTTTACTTCTGTGGGTGTATTATCCCAAAAAGCTTCATTTTTTTGCGGGTTTAAATTAAAGTCTATTGTTAGAAATGATTCTATTATTTTAATATAAACATCTAATAAAAATATGGTATAATATATATTTTTTACAATTGCTTGATCAAATTGAAGTCTTGTTCCTCCTTTTCCAGATTCGGTTAAAATTTTATTATAAAAATGTAAATGTTGTTTTGTTTTTGTAGTACCATCCGCTGTTAATTTATTTATCCCTGCATTAGTTACACCTGTAGACAAACTTATATATATAGATTGATCTATATCAAGATTAAAACAATTGCGTAATATATTTTTAAAAAATCCAGTATCAAAAGTTGTAGGTTGAGTTATTTTTAACTCATCTCTATTTGCAGTGGGAATTGTTAATTTATCTGTATTAGTATAACCTCCGTTAGTTAAAGTACCTTCAAATGTTGGTAATAAATAAGTCAAAGCATTTTCAAATATTTTTTTAGAATTATATATATCTTTATAGACACCTGAAACTTCAAAATTACTAACTCCTCTCTTTTTTATAATTCCATGCAGTTCTCCAAACGCTTTATATAATTCCCTATAATTATCAATATTTTGTGATGTATCTATACTAGTCATTAATTATTCAATACTCTATTATTTTAAAATATATTATATTTTTAAATACAAGACCTATATGAAAAAGATTCACCGCTATTTTCATTATATCTATTAATTTTCACAATGTCTCCGTGCTTTAACCCGATCCATTTGGCGATAGGGTCGTTTTGTAAAATTACATGCATATGCATTTTAGTTCTTGTCATATACTCTTTCATGAATTCTTTAACTTCTTCTTCTGTAAGTTTAGTATGTTTAGGTACATACTCGTGCTTAGTAGGATTAAACATCAATTGTTGCAATGTAAAATATTGAAGTTGCCCTCCGTTTTTCTGAAAAAATTTGTCATATTTATTTAATAAAGATTTTACTGCAGTTGATATTGATTCATTATTAAATATCAATATGATATTATTTTTTGACCCGTATTTACTGGTAAAATCGTTGATATTATTGTTACTATCCTTTATTTTCTCTTTTAATTCATCAATTATCATTTTCCTCAATTTTTTAGTAAGAGCATAAATTACCGATGTATTAGATGTTTGAATGTCAATAACATTTCTATCAGTCTCGAAATCTTCTTTATTCATAGATAATAAATGTTCTTTAAACATAGATACATCATCTCCTCTATAAACTAGCATTTCTTCAATGTTAGTATTAACAATATCAATATCCATAACTAATTAATAATTATATATCTTATTATTATATAATAATAAAAAAGTCAATTTTTATTAATTATTTGATTTTTTGCATATTCAATAATTTTAGGATCAATATAACTATTTTTACATACTATAGGTGTATTGTGTAATTCAATTGCTGTTAATTCTAAAGCCTTTTTAATGGGATTTTTGCAATCTTTTGATTTTGTTAAAAATTTAGTAAATAGATTATTAGCATTCCAGGTTCGCAAATCCTTTGTAGTAATTTTGACGTCTAATTTATTTTCTAAATAATTATTTACATCCGTTGAATTTATCGGGATGTTATTATATGTAAATATATATTCGTTATTGAATTCTTTACTATCTTGATAAGTAAGTATTTTATTAGATAGATAATTATAGATGTGCTTGTTATTACATATAGATGTGTTACGAACACCCTTTTTACCGATAAAATCAAAAATTATATGGCATTTTTTATTATCACAAGTTATATGAGATAATTTTAATGTTGTAAGTCCATATGAATTATTTTCTTTTTCGTATTTTTTATTACCAATTCTAAATCCGCAACATAATATTAATGTAATAATCATAGCGATCATTTTAGTTTTTTCATCGGTAGATTTTATATCTTTGGAAATACAATTCTTAATTTTCAGAAAATATTTATTACAATCTTCAATTTTATTATATTTTTTGCAATTTTGAATATTTATATATTTAGGATTATATATTATTTGTTTTCTATTTTTACTATCATATCCATATGCCAATATTTTCTTATTATTAATTATTGTAACATTATCATATGCTGGAGGTATCTTCATCTTTTTTATTTTTTCTAATAAAATTGCATCTGTAATTTCTACATCGTTTTTATAGTATTTAAATCCAGTAATATAAGTACCAATGCGTTTTATTTTCATTTGTTTAACTAATATAAATAAAATATAATTGTGGTGTTATAAAATGATATAAACATATAATAATATATGTATTCATAAACTGAATATATAATGGCGCAAACTAAAAAACCTACTCAACCCGCTCCTACTCCTGCTACTCAAGTCGCACCCCCGGTGCCTCCCATTGATTTGAAACAATCTGCTAAAAAAGGCGTTGTAGCGAAAGTTACCGAAGATAAATCTCCCGCCCCTAAAGAAACAAAAGTTCCTAAAAATGTTGTAGTAAGTGCTCCTGAAACTGCTGAACCCGAAACTGCAGTACCCGTAAATGCCGATGG
>Ga0208228_1000091_pt1 | contig 13165 bp, 13 predicted proteins | sample LakMenEpi25Jul11_FD_150730 | JGI IMG/M metagenome (GOLD analysis project Ga0208228, IMG submission 150730) | Freshwater microbial communities from Lake Mendota, WI - 25JUL2011 deep hole epilimnion (SPAdes) | ecosystem: Environmental > Aquatic > Freshwater > Lake > Epilimnion/Euphotic zone ...
GTGGAGGATGAATCAAATGAATTCTATAAATTCAACATCAATTATGATAATACATTATGTTATAATAATGTATTATTAGTTGGAACATATTTTTACAAATATAATTTAAAAAGTGCGCATATTAATAAAAGTTCGAAGTGTAATAATATACATCATTATTTTATACTCGATAGTGTAGTAAATTATAATATTTATAATAATATATTGAATACATATTCTAGTAATAATTTCACATTCAAATTAAATATATGTAAAAATGTTTTACACTATATTGTAAATACTTCTTTAAATGTATATAGTGTAAATAATTATTTTGGCGTATATTTAGGAATAATTTTAGATAATTATGATACATTATTCAAAATAATATATAAATTAGACTATGAAATATATTGTATTTCATGTTATAATAGTAACAAGTATTTAGGAAATTTTATTATAACTAATAATTTATTAAATAATAATGAAAAAAATTATGGTTGTAATTTTAAAGTTACTGCGTGTATAAATCAAGACATATACAATTTATTTATTTTAGAAAATAGTAAAGAAACTTTTTATGATTATGCGTTAATTGATAGTTATAAAACCAGCGTTTTTATGAATAATTTATTTAGAAAAATAAAAGAAAATAAAAATCTCGATTTATTGGAAGAAAGCGATTGTGAAGAAGAATTTGAAAATACTAGTTTAGAAAAATATGTTGATTTAAATAAATCATTTATTATTGAGTGTGTTTATAATAAAAAATTTAAAAAATGGATTCCTAAAAATTTAGCAAAAAATAATTATATAATTGATAAAAACAAAATTAATTTAATTGTCCATAAAAATAAAATATATTTATAGTATATAAAAATGTTATCAGCTTTAGAAGGCGTGTTTATTCAAGAAGGTGGCAAACAGCGCAGACAGCAACATCAGCAGCAAAGTTACGGAGGCAAGCGTCGCAGAAGCAGAGGCACCAGAAGAAGAGGAAGAGGTGGCAGACGCACACGCAGAAATTATTAAATTTCTATAATATTTTTTAAAGTTTTTTAAAGTTTTTAATATTTTTTTATATTATAAAATATTAAAATGCTAGGAGGTTATAGATACAAAGGTTCATATACTAGAAGAAAAAGAAGAAGACATGGTGGAAAAAAAAATAACAAATCACGACGAATTAAATATATGTAAATAGTAATAAATTTTTACAATTGAATTAAGCATTTTGACTCATTTAAATTCGTGGGTTGACTAGTATTATTTTTATTATTTCTGCGCGGTTTAAATAATAAATAATTCCAAAAATTAACACTAGAACTAGGACTAGGACTAAGACTAGAAGTAGACGTAGTGCTTAAATCTATATTGTTTTCTTGATTTGTAATATTTAATATTATTTCTTCTTCGCAAGCTAAAATTGACTTTTCTTCGATTAATTTGAGAGATTTTAAATACTTAACATAGTCATTATATTTTTCTTGATTTGTGCGGATTATTTTATAATTTTTTTCATTATAAAATGCTCGTCTTTTAGTAAATTGATTTAAAAATACATCGTGATTGTCTATTAAATCTATTATTAATGGATTTCTATGTTTTTCTCTCAAAATTCTGCCAACTGCCTGAACAATATCGGATTTAGGACTTGCTAAAAATAAACTGGTCAATGATTTAATATCTAATGCTTCGGCAGCCATACTAAATGTGGCTAAAATAATTTTTTTAGATTCACTCTTTTTTAAATCTTCATCTTTCATTCCACCAATATAAAATCCAACAGGAGCAAAATTTTTATAGCATAATGCTTTATATAAATAATTTAATAAATTTTTTGTTTGTGCTAAAACAATAAATTGTTGGTCTGGATTAATAAACATTTCGCTTTCTAAAATATGAACTATGAAATCACTGCGTAAATTAAAATTAGATATTTTGCTAACCATCGTGCTATATTTTACTTGTCCTCTGAAATCTCTCTCCACTTCATTATACTCATCGTCACCATTCACTATAAAATCAATTGCTTTTACTAACACATTATCTTGTGAACTATTTTTGGAATGTTTATAACATATATCACCTAAATACATTTTAAAGACATTTGTTAATCCGTCTTTTCTCTCCATTGTAGCGCTTAGTCCAAGACCATATAGCGTATTACATTTTTTAAGACAATTACTAAATACTTCACTTGACATATGATGACATTCATCATATAAACTTAGTCCAAAACTATCAAATTGTGATTCGTTATAATTTTTCATACTAATACTTTGTATCATTGCTAATACAATATCCTTATTTTCTATATCAACTATTTGACCTTGTATTGTTCCAATACGAGCACCAGGTAAATATTGCTCAATTCTCTCTATCCATTGATTTTTTAAGAAGGTTTTGTGAACAAAAATTATGGTTTTTTTCTTTAGAACTTCTATAATTTTAAGACCTAATACTGTTTTACCTGCTCCAGTCCATAGTTCTATAAGTGCCGTGCCATTGCCTTTATTAATATTATCCGGAGTTCCAAAATCGATTGCTTTTAAATATTCGTTCAATACTTTTGTTTGATAATCTCTCATTTGTCCGTTAAAAGTTAAATTTATAGATTCTCCAAATGTGATTTTTAATAGTTTAGGATAACCAAACATTTTAATACCCCAATATCTAGGAACATATATTTTTTTTTCTGATTCTTGATAAATTGGAAATGCTTTGGCTTCCGCATAGGAATTTTGTGTAAAAGGTTTTACTGTTAACTCATTTTTAATAAATTCTATTATTTTAGGAGTCAAACAGATTTTGTATAGCGTATATCCTTTATTTCCCAAATAACTATTTAATCCATTTTTTTTTAAAACTTCTATAAGCTGCATCAATTCAATATAGGTCTCTCTATTTTTAGGACTAATTTTTTTTATCATCATTATAAATTATGCTTAGTTAAAAATAGTTTAAACATTTTTGTTAAATTTTTAATCAATTTAATAATTTAATACTTTAATAATTTAATACTTTAATAATTTAATAATTTATTTTATATTTTTAATAAAATATTTCATTATACTATAATGAATTCCGTAAATAGTGTATCTACAAATTTTAAAAATTTAAAAAATATTACAATTGGCGAAATAATTTTGGTAGTTCTTATTTTATTATATTTAATAAGCAATGTATCTACACCATATGAGTTAGCACCATATATAAATAATGTGTACACCTATTTCTCTCTTATTGCTATTGTTATTTTATTATTTTTAAAGACCAATCCTATAATTGCTATATTTTTTGGAATAGCAGCATTAGTTTTTGTAACACGTTCTAATGAAGTAGATCATGGAGTAATGGCTCCAAGCACTCATAATAAATCGTTGGCTATGATAAATTTAAATACTGATAGTAATACTAATACTAATACTAATACTAATACTAATGTTGATAATAATAATATTATGAACCAAACTTCATTAGAAGAAGAATTAATAGGTTCAATTCAAAAACAACCAGATAATATTATAAATACTAATAGTTATCATCCTGTATCTTGTGAAACACATAACGCCTCAACTATTTAAAGAGTAACTTATACTTGTTTAGTAGAACGTAATGTTGGTGCTTTTGCGTAAGCGTAAGTAAGCATACTTCCTAAACCTCCTCCACATACCCACTGACTCACGGCATAAATAACAACCACCAACAATAGAGATAAAAATACAGTTAATGTTACATTACTATATAATTTGTCTGGTGAAAAAAAATCAGCACCTTCTGTAATAATTGAAGCAACAGTCGAAGCACTATTACTATTAGTGGTGTCTTCTATAACACCACTATTGTCTACCTTTACTGGATTACATTGTATATATAAATTGTCGTCTTTAGTACTTAAAGATCTCATCAAATAATCAGTGTGATTATAAATTTCTGTAAATTTTGATATTTCACCATCGCGGTCTAACTGAAGCATTTCTTTAAAATCATCATTCTTTAATAAGTCATTTAATGGGATGTCTGTTATATTAAGAGATGGATTTTTTGAGTTATAATATTCTGCTACACTGTTATTTGAGCGATTATTATAATCATTTATTCTAATATACTCTGAGCTATTATAACCATATTTACGCTTTATAAATTCTATAAATTGTAACCACTCATTGTTTTTTTCATCAGGGGTCCTCGTTTCTGTAGTCATTTAATATATAATTTAATATATATTAAATGATTATTTTTTAATTAAAAATTAAAAATTAAAAATTAAAAATTAAAAATTAAAAATTAAAAATTAAAAATTAAAAATTAAAAATTAAAAATTAAAAATTAAAAATTAAAAATTGAATATTTATTAATAAATATGTTAAATACTACATTATGTCATCAATAACAAATCTGAAAACATTATTTAGTTTTAAACCATTTAAACCATTTACTTATAATAAAGAGATAATAAGTGTTAAAAGCATTAACACTTTCAATGTATCTTCAAGATGTAATAACGATAAAAATAATAAAACACGAGAGCATATTATAGGTGCGTTAATAAACAATAAAGTTCCAGAAAATTATTTTGTTTTGGGAAAATGGCTAACTATGAAATATAATGTTATTAGTTATATTAATAGTTTAAGTAATAAACCATATATTAAAGTGGATTGTTTACATAAAGCAGGACGCGGAAATAATTATGATTTCTTAATTAAACTTTATTATACAGAAGATAGTTATGATGATTTTAAGGTCGAACTTAAATTTAATGTTTCATCTCTAGAAAAAGCACCTCAATTTGTTTCACCAATGAAACCAAGTAATTATTTAAGTAATAGTTATGAAGAATTTTATTATACTAATTATCTTCATAAATTAGCAAAAATAGCAAATTTAAAAATGCCATCTAAAGAAGAATATTTAAAACAAATACATAGTAATAAACCAAAATGTATGAAACACTATCAAGAACTATATTATAATGGTTGTAGCAAAAGCAGTAAATTTACAGGAAAACTAGAACATATTAATTTTTACAATTATGCTAAAGAATTATCTAATATAAGTATAACACAATTTATTAATAGCAGTGATTTAAATAGTGCTATGTTAACAAATTATTTACTAACTTCACAAGCAAACAAAATTTATATGCTTTATACTAATAATTCATTTATTAAGCAAGTTATTAATAGCGATGATTATACGCTAATTGACATAATCAAGCAACCAAATAAATTCAAATATGAATGTATTAGTAAAAGTGGAAAAAAAATTAATGTATTATTACGATGGAAGAACGGAAATGGCATAGCATTTCCAGCATTTCAAATAGGTTAATCTTAATTATAATAAATAGGAAGTATTTTGCTTAATTCTGTGCTATTAATAGCATTATTTCCAAAATAAATTGCTACAAACTCTAATGTATTACTATGTTCTAATGAAGTAATAATTTTTTTATATAAATTTAATAACTCTTCGCGAGGTAATTCTTTAATATATTCAATAGTTATTAAATGATTTTCTAGTAAATATTCATAATTTTCATTAATTAAACAATAATTAAACTTATAATTACCTACACCATAACCTCTATTTACAACAATCATAGGAACACAAATGCCCTTTTTAGTTATATAGTTTTTTTTTTCACTATTATTAGAACTTTGAAGACACAAATTATTATTTTCTATAGATGAACTATATATTAATCGTGTTTTTGAAGCATCATTTGTTAATAAATCTTTACATTGATTCCACACAACAGAACCAATTCCTACTTTAAATCCTAGTCCTTCTAATGATGTGGAATTTAAAAGCAAAGTTTTCAATTGCGCACAATTATTTTTAGTGGCAAATATAGTATAATTAGAACGTTCCAAAACATATTCTTCATTGTTAATAACATTATAACTCATTTTTTTTATAATCAATAATATAGTTGCTTGTTTAGTTTCAATATATTTTGAATTTACACATTCAACAATGTTTAAGATTTGAAAGTGCGCATTAATGTAGCTTCTAGTTTTATCATAATATAAACAATTTAAAAAGTTCTTTGGCAATATAAAACTAATTATTCCATTTTCGTTTATTAATGTTATAGATTTAATAATAAATAATATGAAAATATTTGGTCGCCCTTCAAAATACTTATAATAACTTTTAGCAACATCCTCTTTTTTCATTACAAAATAAGGTGGATTTCCAATAATTAAATCGTAAGTTTCACTATTATCATATTTTAAATAATCACTATTATATAATTTTACATTAGCAGAACCTAACTCTTTAATAGATTCATAAATAGTGCTATTTAATTCTAGTCCAGTAATTTTTAAATGCTTATAATTATTTAATAGTGCGTTAATATATTCACAAGAACCACAAGATGGTTCTAATACATTTGAAATAATATTCATATATGGTTCTAATAGTTTAATATTCTCGGCTATGATTGACGGAGGTGTAAAGTAAATACCACCATTTTTTTTTAGTGTTTTCGACAATTTGTTTGTTAGTTCTTTTGATAATTGACTATAGTCCATATTAAATAATTATAAATAGTTATTTTTATAATAAAAAATAATTATATCAATTTTACAAAAAATTTGATACTAATAACTCTTAATAATTAATAGGCAAATCGCAAGTTATAAAAGTAGCCTCTCCTTCAGAATTCCACGAAACAACTAAGACAATAACTTCTACACCTTTTTTAATTGCCTCATTAAATGCCTCTTTATAAATTGGGTCTAACACAGATGCTTGAAAACTTGTAACATCTGTGCGTTGAATAACAAAACAAATAATAGGTCTAATAATTTTTGAACAAGTAATTTCTGCTAATTCATTAATATGTTTTAAAGCGCGCTCGCTTACAACTGCGCCTTTCTTTTTTCTGTAGCCATCTGGAAAATATGAAATTTTTTCATTAATATGAATATTAACAAAGTCCCCATGCTTAATCATTTTTTTGCGGTCACTAGAAGACACATCAGCATAATCAGCAAGAGGAACATTTTTAACTTCTAACACAAAATATTTACCATTTTCATCTATTCCAGCAAAATCAAAACGCGAATTAAGCAATTTAACCTCTCGTTTATAGGTTTTAATATTTGTCAATGTTTTCAAATAATTTTTTGTTAACGCATTTTCTACCAAAGTCTCGGCTAATTTTGGGTCAACTCCTATTAATTGCTTATTAATGTATAATTGCGCATTAATAATTTTTTCTTCACAAAAATTTGCCAAATAAATTTTATAAGAACAAACTTTTGATTTAGTTTGACTACTATTAGACTTTATAGGAGAAGCATATACGTAAGACCCCTTTTCAGATAATCCACAACAACCCATAGAAGCACAATGTGCTTGAACTATTGAACCATCGTGAAGTTCTATATCGGCAACATAAGGAGTTTTACATAATTTTGATGGTCGCGATACAATTTTTACCAAAATTAAATCGTTTAACTTGACAAGCATATTTTAATAATATATATTAATGTTGTTAATATATATTAATAGTTAATAGTTAATAGTTAATAGTTAATATCAATTTTTTTTAACAAGTAAACACTTTCAACATCTTTTATTAACCCCAAGGCACTTTTGGAATAGCAGGAGCAGCAGCAGTAGTAGGAGCAGGAGCAGGAGCAGGACGAGGAGCAGCAGGAGGAGCAGGCACTACATTAACGTCATTTTCATATAATGAATCATAAAAGAAGGCACTAAGAAAATTGATTGATTTAGAAAGATTATCATATGTCACCTCTTTACCTGTAGCCAAACCTAATGGATTTTTATATGCTTTACCTTCTTGAACACCGACAAAAAAGATTGAAACAAATGGAACTACTTTATTATCTTTAGTAAGATCAACCGATTTTAAAGGTTCAAAAGCTTTATTAGTATCTATATTCAATTCAGGATATTTATCTAGTTCTAAATATTTTGTAAACTCACTCGCTTTTCCTCTTCCTAATTTAATATTGGGAGTATTACCATACTCCTTCGTAAAATCTAACCATCGACGAGCTAAATCGTTATCTAACGAACCATAAGGACCTACCCATAAATATATTTCCGCTTTAATATTAGGTTTAGGTTTAAAATTTTCTAATGAATATTCATTAGTTAAAGAAAATAATATTACAATTATTACACTTAATAATCCTAAAATTATTAAAATTTTTTTTAAAGACATATTATTTTGTATAGTTTTAAGAAATCCAGATTTAACCATATAAATAATACTATATTATTATTTTTTTATTTATTATTATTTATTGGTATTAAATATTATTACTAGATATTATTACTATTTCCTTTAATAACATATTCCAAATAATATTTATCAAATTCCTTACTGGAAATATGTTTTTGTAATCTTAAAATATGTTCTTTAGTATAAACACCGCTTTCTTGATTTCCAGATACAATAGCAGTGTCTAAAATAAATCTTACGCAAAATTGTGCTGTTAATTTTTGTGTGCTAAGCACAACTTTTTTATTTAAGTTATTAATATGTTTTTCTAATATATCCAGGCTATATGTTTCATTACATAAATCAGAATCGGTTAAGATTTCATTAAAACAAGAATCCATATTATACTTTATAATATATACTTTATAGTATAAACTATAAACTATATATGTTATCAATTTTTTTTATACTTTTTAAAAGTTACAATAAAACATAATTAAATATGATTTCTAATCATAGCGTTTAAACCCGCAATAGTTCTAGGTCCTTCTAATTCTTTTAATTTATTATTATTTTCATCTAATAATAATATAGTTGGAAAACCGGATATTTTATATTTACTCATCATTGTGCCAGCATCTGCGCTTTCTATTTTATGAGTAGGTAGCGGAGAAGTTTTTTTAAACTCATCCCATATAGGAGAAAATGAGTCACAATGAGGACAACCATTCATATAAAAATATACTACTTTCTTTTTTCCATCATTTTCAAAATTTTCAACATTCATATTTGTAAATATATCTTTATTAAAATAATAAACTATTATTATTAACAAAGCAACTATAAATAATATAGAGGCAAGCGGTTTCTTAAATGACAATCTTTTTTTAAAAGTGTTTAAAATATTCATCGTTGATTATATATTATAATAATATATTATTATTGGTAAATATAATAATTATATATTATTATTAGTAAGTATTATTAATAAGCATTATTAATGAATTTTATTTTTGCACTATTTTTATTATGATTATATTTTTTTGTTACTTTTCCTCCTCTTCCTCCTCTTTTATTAAGCATATTTATTGCTATATTTTCTTCCTGAGCAACTGGATTAATTTTATTTTCTAAGTCTACGTTGGGTGCTACATTAGGTTTTTGCTTACGTGTAATATTTGTAAGTTTATTATACAAATAATTTTCCGGTAAGTCAAATGCTCTATATAATGTGTTTGTAAAAGCTTCATCTAATTTTTGTGCTCTTGTTAAACATTTTTCGGCTATTATTTTGCGCACAAAATCAGGTTTTTTACCATTTTTATTCAAATAACATCTAAAAACTACATTTATTTTGTATGTTTTATTATCACTTAAACGCGCATCAGACGATTTACTTATTTGAAAAATAATGGGATCTTTTTCCTTTGTTTTTACTTTGCCTTCTTCTTCTTCTCCTTCTTCTCCTTCTCCTTCTTCTTCTTTTACTTCTTCTCTTTTTTCTTCTTTTACTTCTTCTCTTTTTTCTTCTTTTACTTCTCTTTTTTTTTCTCCTTCTTCTCCTTCTCCTTCTTCACCTTCATCTTCTTTATCTTTACTTTCATCTTTTTCTGCTTTTGATTTTACTTCTTTTTCTTCTTCTTCTTCATCTTCATCTTCATCTTCATCTTCATCTTCCGGTGGTGATAACTGAGTAAATAATCTTGATATTGTTTTATATTTTTTACTTACATTTCCTTCTTTAATATCGCCCTTAGTAATACTATAATATGCTTTTTCAATATTTTGATTAAAATATTGAATATATGTATCTGCTATATAATATTTTTTAAATTCTTTATTATTATAAAATTTAAAAATTTTATACAATAAATATTTAATATTTAAGGGAATTATACTAGCAATTTTATCATCTTTAGTATCTTTAGTCTCTTTATTATCTGTATAATGATGTTTCAGCTTAGATATTTGTTTTCTAAAATATTTATCAAATAAGTTTACTGTTTTTGTATTTAAAAAAAGTTCTTCTTTATTTTTTATATATCCTCTTTTGCGCGAATTTATGGCAATAGTTTCTATAGCTTGACTATTAGATGCATATTTAACTTTATCATGAATATATATTTTATCATAATTAGAATAATTACTATTTATATCTTTAGGTTGTAGTATATAAGTTTGCGGTATAAATGTTTGCTTGGCATTTTCTAAATCATCTATTAAGTAATTAATTTGTAATATAGGTTCTTGAATAATATATTTTAAATTTGCTTTTACAAAAATTGTTACTTTATTTTTTTCAATTTTAAAATGAGTAATATTGTCTTTTAAATCAAGCAAACTGACTTGACTAATATAATATTTTTGCTCTGCTGGCTCAGTAATATAACCACTTTTATAATTTTTTACATTTATAATAGTATTATCAAGTAAATAAATATTTTTAATTATATAATAAACATTATTAAACATTAAAATTTTATCTTTATCTTGATCTGATAAATTAGTTATATCTTTTTTATTAGGAAATACATATTTAAAATATTTATTATAAATTTCTTCTTTTGTTTGATTATTATTTAAACTAGATCTTCGTCCATACCCTCTATAGGGATCATCGTCTTCATTGTTACTTTCAGATATAAATTTAAAAATGTCATTAATTGTTTTTGTATCTAAAAAATATTCATATTTATATTTATCACTTAAACTATTTTTGGAAATATTATAAAATACTCTAAGAGCATCTTTTAGAGTAGAAGTTTTCAAGGTGTCATAGTAATTTTTTACTAAAGTATGGAAAAATCCTTTTCTAATCAAATCTTTACACATAGGAAATAGTTCTTCTAATGTTTTTATATTTTTAATATTATCATCAGTAATGGCATGCTTACCTTTTTTAAATGATCCTAGTACTTTAATAAGGATTGGTTTGAAAAATTTTAATAATTCCGCTCCATATAAAGTTTTTTCTGCCTTGAATCTTTTAAGATTTGTTTTAAAGTTATCTTCGGCCTCATCTTCCGTATTTGGTCTACCAGGAAACCTACCAACTGTAGTCTTTCTAATATTATCTATTACATATTTATCAATGTAAAAAGAATCATTTACAATATATAAAGGCGTTTTATCTTTGTATTTATTGTTAAAATTTCTGTATGTTTCACCATAAGAAAATTCTTCTAGTAAAATATCTTTCATATTGTCTACAATATAATAATTGCTATCTAATTCATCACTATTAGTATCATCACCTTCTTTTGTATTATATAAAATATTTATTTGAATTTTATAATCATTTAAATTATTTATTGAAAATTTAGGTTTATATTCGTCCATAATTTTATCGTATACTTATACTATATAATTAAAATATTAACTAATAATTTATATTATTAAAAGATTCAATAGTTTTTATTTTATTGTAATTGTCTATTTGGCCACGTGCTTTTTTTAATATATCATATGCTTTATTTATTTCATTTTCAGAAATAACATTATCATTATTAGTATCTATTAGTGAAGCTAATTTTTTATATTTTTCTGGTAAAATACTATATTTAGATTTTTCATTAAATACAAAATTTGCCAATATAATAAAAATACCTGTAATAATAAATGATATTATTAAATCTTTTGTAGCAACAAAAACAATAGTAAAAATTAACACCTCACGAGCAATGTTTTTAAGTATCATTTCTTGTCCTTTTGTTAACTTTAATTCAATATAACGCGAACCAATGTTCATAAAAATCATAAATATACCTATTAATAATTTATTGGTCCCCAAATCTCTCATAAAAATATCAAATTTATAGTTTTTTAAAAATTTTTTATAATTTTTAAATAAATCATACATATTTGTAATGTATTTATTATATATTAAATATAATTTAATTTCTCCAAAATATATGATTTAAAATTGTATTAAAGACTAAATACTAAATAGTCAACTAACATGAATTATTTTATTACTAAAATAACTTAATACCAAAATAAATACTTTTATTTAGTAGTTTTTGAAAATAATATAATCTTATTTTTTTATAATAGTATAATATGTTTCAATTAAATCCGGCTCCATTAGATTCTGAAAATAATAATTTATCAGAATCTAAATTATATAAAAAACCAAATAATAAAACTTTAAAAAATAAGAAAAGTGTAGAATTTGATGAGTCTAACATAACAAATACTAAAAATAATGAAGTATTAAAAAATAAGATTACCAGTTTAGGGAATTTAATGTCAAAAATTCACGAAAATAATGAAGAAGATGATAACTTTAATACAAATTACCAATCAAACACTATTGATGAGTCTATTAGCACATCTTTTACAGATAGTTTAAACGAGCAATTAGCAAAAATACAGAAAATGAGAGAAGCCGGAAATAATATACCGCAAAATAATTTTTTTAACAACGAATTACAAACTTTTAATAGCAATACTAATAGCAATACTAATAGCAATACTAATAGTTATACTAATATGAATAATGATTCTAATTTAGAAAATTCAAATGTATTAAATGGATCAAATTTACTAAAAAATGATTTATCTAATTATAGTGATAGTTATAAATTAAATTATAATTCATTATCTCAAAATATTGGTTCACATAATTATGATAACAATAAATTATTGTCCAAATTAGATTACATAGTTCATTTATTAGAAGAACAACACAATGAAAAAACAAATTATATTACAGAAGAACTAATATTATACTTATTTTTGGGAATATTTATACTATTTGTATTAGATTCATTTGCCAGAGCAAGTAAATATGTTCGATAAACTGCTTATATAAAATAGGATTGTTAGGATTGTTAGGATTGTTAGGATTGTTAGGATTGTTAGGATTATGTTATTTTTTTAAATATAAATAAATATTCGTCACTATGACCTATAAAATCCAATGATTTTTTATCTTTTATAACAAATCCTTTTGCTTCAGCAAGTTTTACTATT
>Ga0208228_1000096_pt1 | contig 12869 bp, 8 predicted proteins | sample LakMenEpi25Jul11_FD_150730 | JGI IMG/M metagenome (GOLD analysis project Ga0208228, IMG submission 150730) | Freshwater microbial communities from Lake Mendota, WI - 25JUL2011 deep hole epilimnion (SPAdes) | ecosystem: Environmental > Aquatic > Freshwater > Lake > Epilimnion/Euphotic zone ...
TTTTTATTTGGTACGGGTTTTGATGTGTTACCACTTCCTATCATACCTGCCTACAATCCTTATTCCATCACTCTTTGAGCCTACTTTGTCGCCCCGTCAGAGTTTTGTCCCCTGTTGAGAAACCTGACAACCCCGTTCAATATCTTGAAAATGTTCCACCAATACCCGCCCCGCAGTCGTCCACATACTCCAGCATTCAGGAAAGCGCGTTAACATCTCCTCCACTATGGAAGCAAGAATCGTTTTACTCTTCTCTGGATGAGGTGCAAGGGGTAAAATTTCGCACAAACCCCGATAAATTTCCCGGTCATGGGGATACAGATAATACGCTTTCCCCATCATTTCTGCCCCTTGCTGGTATTTCCCTGTGTGGAATAAACTCAGCCCATAATAATACCAACCATAAGGATAATTGGGGGAGTCTGTAGTAAATTTGGCTAATATCTCCACCCCTTGCGCCCAATCCCTTCGTAAAATGTGATAGTAGGCTAAGGATTTATGGACTTCAACACTATGGGGAACTGTTCCTAGTAGAGAGGTAATCATTTTTTTAGTGATTTTTCCCTCTTCAGCAGATACCATTCTCACCAGCAAACGTTGATCTATTTGTCGTTGTATTACTCGAAAATCATCACCAGCTAAGGCTAAAAGGCTGTTAAACCGCTCCTTCGCCGTTTGTATATCCCCCACCGCCATCAGGGCATCATAGCTGTAAATCAGGGACAGAACATCATCTGGATTGATTGCTAAAACCGGCTCTAGGCTGCGGAGTATACCCAGGGGATTTTCTACATTTTGATATACCTGTGACAAAGCCAGTCGGTGAAATACTTGATCAGGTTCTAAACTAGCCGCTAAATTAAAGGCTGTAAGAGCTTTTTCATTGTCACCTTCGCAAACTGCAATCAATCCTTTTATATGATGCTGAGTTCCTGGATTTTCAGACAAAAATAGGGCTGTATTATAGGCTTTACAAGCCTCTTCTTTTTGTCCCATTAACTGCAATATTTTCCCCAATTTTAGATGGACATCAAGTAGTTGAGGTTGTCGTACAATTACTTGATTATATGCGATAACGGCTTGTTGCCAGTTTCCTATTTCGTAAAGCAAATCAGCTAATTCTAATCTTTTTTCCCATCCTTGAGGATATTTTTCAATGTACTTGTTTAAAGTGATAATTTTCTGTTGTTGTCTGGCTGATTTTTTCTCTATAAATAACTGAGCATTCATCTTTATACCAGATGAATCGGTGAATTGTACCAATGATGCGGTAAGGCTTCCAGACATATTAAAGTTGCTTTGTAGTCAATTTCTTCTACTATTGGAATCACGATTTTTAATGATGAAAAGGAATCAAAAGAAGTGTTATCTTCCCCCGCAAGATATTTATTTAAATCCCGTCTTAGAATCTTTCGCGCTTCTTGAATACGTTTACGAACGTTCTCTTCAGAAATGGTGAGTTGTTTAGCGATATCTGGATAGGATTTGTTTTGACAACAACGTAAAATAAAAGGATAGCGTAATCTATCGGGTAAAGATGCAATTTTATACTTGAGATATGCCTTCAGTTCCACATTCAAAAGCTGGGATTCAGGAAGTTGTAAATTAGGAATAAGTATTGTGTCGTCAATATTATCAATTGTTGTAACTTCTAATTGACGTTTTCGAGACACATCTATGCAACAGTTATAAGTAATTTGAGCTAACCACGATTTAGGATGTTCAATGTCATTTGTAGATTGTGTCCATTGACTCCAAGCTTTAAGCATTACCTGATTTACTGTATCTTCCGCATCATGGTAATTACCGTTAAGCCATTTTAAACAACAGTTGTAAATATAACTTTGATGTGAGTTCCATAATTGCCAAAAATCCTGATGATTATTGGGAATTTTATCGCCAAATTGGCTTTTTTCTGGCAATATATTTCCGTTTTTCACTTCTGACGACAAAAACAAGAGTTCTTGTTTTGACTCTACCGACATAGATGAATTACTGTTCATTTTTAACAAGATGAAGGATAATGCACTGTCTAGAGTATAATTCAGGGAAGTTCAGATATATCTAAATTATTGTTAAAATTTGTCACACAACTTACTAATGTTATGAGTTACATATATAGCGGGCAAGATGCCCGCACCACAAGCCCTAACTATTTACTATGTATAAATTATTGTTAAAATTTGTCATATAACTTACTAGTGTTATGAGTTACATATATAGCGGGCAAGATGCCCGCACCACAAGCCCTAACTATTTACAGAGAGACATTTATTAAACTTATTGTCTTCTTTTTACTGTCACCTTTCATCAACCTGTATTTCTCATACCAGCAGCAATTCCGTTAATAGTTAATAATGCTCCTCGCAGTAATTCCCCTTTGCTGTAACGAGAGTGAATTACTCCAGTTGTGGGCGCATTTTTCGATTGACGTAGACGTTTTAGGAGGGAAACTTGGATAAATCCTAAAGGTACAATTGTCCCATTTCTTAATTGTACAGAACGTTGCAATACTGGATCACCATCTAATAGTTTTTGGTGTCCTGTGATTTTTAAAACTAAATCTCTGGTCAGAAAGAACTCGCTAGAAATTTGCTCAAAAACTTTCTCAAATCGGGGTTTATCTTCGGGGTTTGACAATTCATCAACATAGTGACGTGCCATTTCCATATCTACTTTTGCTAAAGTCATTTCGGCTTTAGAAATCACCATTTTAAAGAATGGCCATTTCAGGTAAAAATAGCGGAGTAATTTCAAATGTTGTTCTGGTTCTACATCCAAAAATTCTTGTAATGCTGTTCCAATTCCATACCAAGAAGGTAATAAAAACCGGGTTTGTGTCCAACTAAATACCCAAGGAATCGCTCGCAAACTACCTATATCTTTTTTACCAGATGGACGACGGGCTGGACGAGAACTAATTTGCAATTGACTGATTTCTTCAATGGGGGTGACTTGGTGGAAGAAGTCAATAAAATCAGGTTGTTCATAAATTAGGTTACGATAGTGTTGACGCGACGCATGAGATAACTCTTCCATGATCTCATTCCAAGGTTCAATGTCATCAAACCCTGTTCCTAGTAAACTGGCTTGAATTACAGCAGCAGTGATGGTTTCTAAGTGATACAAAGCTAAATCTAACAAGGAATATTTGGAAGCCAATACTTCTCCTTGTTCAGTAATTTTAATTCGGCCACTAATACTATGACCTGGTTGGGCTAAAATCGCATCATAAGCAGGACCGCCACCACGGCCTACAGAACCCCCTCGACCGTGGAAAATCCGCAGATTTACACCATAACTTTCGGAGATTTTCTGGAGTGATTTCTGAGCTTTATGAATTTCCCAGTTACTACTTAAAAATCCTGAATCTTTATTACTATCGGAATACCCTAGCATTACCTCTTGTAAGTTAGGATTAAGAGTAGCAATAGATGGAGGTGTTTGTTCTTCACTGTTGTTAATTGCGGCGTAACCACCAGCCAACATTGCCCGATATAAAGGCAGTTCAAACAGTTCTTTCATCACACTTCTAGAGCGTTGTAAATCTTCTACGGTTTCAAAAAGAGGAACTACGCGAATTGTGCCTACTGCAACTACAGGATCAAATAAACTTGATTCTTTGGCTAAGAGTAAAACTTCTAGTACATCGCTAACTTCACGGCACATACTAATAATATAAGTTTGACAGATTTTAATGCCAAATTCTTGTTGGAGCGATCGCAAAATTCGGAAGGTTTGAATTACATCATTAGTTTTTTCTGAAAATGGTAATTCAGCGGGAATTAATGGCCGTCGAGTTTGTAATTCTGAAGTCAACCAAGCTATTCTTTGTGCTTCTGATAATTCGTTGTAAGATTGGGGTAAAAGCTGTAAATATTCGAGAATTTCATTTAAAGCATCAGCATGACGGGATGATTCTTGACGAATATCTAATTGAGTGAGATTAAAATCAAAGATTTCAACTTGACAGATGAGATTTTCCAATTCTCGACAACTTAAACCTGTTTCTTTTAAGTTGCGTTGAATTAACAATAATTCGGCTAAAAATTCTGTACCATAACGGTACATAGGTGCATCTTCATTATTTGGCGTTTCTCGATTATATAAAGCCAAATTGCGATCGCGGGCATTTTCCAGGCGCTTGAGGATGTAAGATAACTTGAGGCGATAGGGTTCTTGACGAAAACGCAAGGATAGATCATCATAGACACTACTTAACTGAGATTGATCTAACTCCAGAGATTCTAGTAATTCTGGCAGGACATCACTCCAGTGCATGGATACACTCAATAAGGCGACTAACTCTTTCACTGACTTAATATACCGCTCTAAAACCATTTTTCGCTGATAGCAAGCGGTTTTCCAGGTTATTTCTGGTGTTACTGAGGGATTACCATCTCGATCTGAACCTACCCAAGAACCAAAGGAGCAAAAATTTGTTGTCGGTGGTTGTAACCAGGGAAAGGTTTCCGCCAAGGAATATTTAAAACGTTTGTATAGTTGCGTAATACCATCAAACAGCACCTCCTGGAAGTAATGAAGGGCATAATCTACTTCATCTAAAACCGTTGGTTTAAACTGATGCAATTCATCGGTGCGCCACCAGAGGCGAATTTCTTCCAGTAATCTTTCTTTTACTTCTAAGGTTTCCCAAGGATAGCTACCAGCGCTAAATTCAGCTTCATCCATTTTTTGTAACAAATGTACCACCTGACGCTGTTTATCCCGGATAGTATGACGAACAATTTCCGTCGGGTGTGCAGTGAAAACTAAGCGGATATCCAGTTGGGAAATTAGGCGTTGAATTTGTTGGGGTGGGACATTTAACTTAAATAACAGGGGAAATAAAGCCGCAAATGTACCTTTTTGGGAAGCTTCCGAGGTCATTAAGTTACTACCCATGACGAAAGATACTGGTGATTCTTCCTCTTGATGGTTAGATGAATAAATTATACTGGGGAGGTTTTCTTGATCAACTTGGGCTGTATGGCGGTTTAATTGCTGTTTTTGTTCATATTCCTGCTCAATGATATTAATCAACTGGAAGTACAATGCAAAGGCACGGGCTGCACGAATTGCTTCATTGATATTCAATTTTTCAATCAATTCTACAGCAGAGGCGGCGAGGTCGTTTGTGGCTTGTCCTTCTGGGGAACATAGGTCGCGCAGTTGACGCAAAAGATCAACCATTTCTTGACCGCATTCTTGCCGCAGTACGGATTCCCACAGTTCTTCTACTACCTGTAGACGATGACGCAGGAATAATTCTGAGTGTAGCACTGGAAAATCAATATGTTCAGCTTTCATAGTTTTCATCATACTCTCAAGATACTCAAAACATCTAACCTACCTTTTTGAGCATCCAATATCAAGCTGTTGGCTTTTTTCTAGGAGCTACTCACAGGTGACTTATCTTACTTTTAACTGCTGTTGATTCATTGTCGATGGAAAGGGGCAATTAAAATCAACTGCTTCACCAAATGCCTACTGGTTATTTTAGGATAAAGTTCACTTTTACTCAAGGCTAAACAGGAAAAAAGCTGTAGCTGGGAAGGGGAAAGGGGTCAAAAGTCTTTTGGTTTGGGTTTTTTAGGTAAATTTTGTATTATACTCCTATGGGATTTTTGCAGATGGCAATTAATTATACTATACGCTTTAGCTTTAAGTAGTATCATTCTGCTAGTTCTAAATTACGAAAATAATTGGGAATATTAAAAGCAACAGGACTTACACAACGAAAACATTTGACAAAAATTAACAATATTTGCCATAATTAAAGAATCAGAAATATAAAGACTTAATATCCCCAAAAAGCGACCTGACAAGTCAGTACTTGCGCTATCGCTCTCCCACACCTAACATCTCAGTAAAAGAGCGATCTACATCCCATCATCCGTGAGTCATTTCATTTAAAGTTGCACGGTTTTACGGAATAGTTATCAAAACTTTCTTTGGTGATCACCCACCTCCTCATTTTCATGCAGTTTACGGTGAGTATAATGCCTTAGTTGGTATTTAGTCTTTACAAATTATTGAAGGAGATTTACCCTGTCGCGCCGAAAAAATGGTAATAGAATAGGTTAGACATCTCCAAAATGTAGAGACGTTCCATGGAACGTCTCTAAAAGGGTTGTAAGTAACGCATATTTAATTTTCAGGGATGTCTAATCAATAACACCTTACCCTACCCAGAAAATAAACCCATGAACAACAAAAACAAATTACTAAAAATTGCCACCATTACCCTAACAACTTATACCGTTACAATCGGTACAGTTATCGCACAAACAAAACTCACGAGTCAAGCAAAAGTAACTATCAATAGTATTGGACCAGTGAAAGTAGGTATGAACATCCCTCAAGTCACTGCTGCTGCCAACACTCGTTTATATGTTGAATATGGTGGTAACGACGAGGCTTGTTACTATATAAGTGGAGAAGGAGACCTCAATGGAGTCTCATTTATGGTAACAAAAGATGAAACTAAAAGTCGTGATAAATATGCTACCAGTGATGTTATTGCGAGAATAGATATAGACAACCCAAAAATTACTACAGTTTCCGGTGCAAAAGTTGGTGATACAGAAGCGCGTATCAAATCACTGTACCCTGGACAAATTAAAGTTACACCCCATTATAATGGTCTACCAGGACACTATCTAACTTTTGTCCCCAAAAATAAAGCCGAACAAAACTATCGGGTCATTTTTGAAACAGATGGTCAGCGTGTCACTAGGTACAGAGTAGGTAAACTCCCAGAGGTAGAATATTACGGAGGATGCGCTTAAGTTTATTTGTATCCTTTTTCTCTTTATTGAGATACAAAAATACTCCTCCACGGTCTTAACCGGACAAGAGAAACATAGGAGAAAGCGCGAGTTTATTTATTCTACACAACCCTCCCTTTAGTAAAAATACAGTGTGCTTAAGCATGGGTGATGTCTATTTCCTCCGCTTCTCCTAAAAATTAGGTCTTAAGTACCCTAAAAATTTAGTCAATTTAGCCAAAGGAGACTCAGTTTTCAGCTTAAAAGCCAGAACTTGGGTTTTTTGTAATCCATTAAAATTATTATCGCTGATTAAAATTAGTGATGATTGTCCGTCAGGTAGTTTTGCACCTAAGGTCATTCCCTCAATATTATCTAATGATACATCTAAAGTCCGTAAATCCAACAGGAGTTTTTTACCTACTGGCTTGATTTTATCAGGTTGAACTTTAGCAATACTGTCTAAATTGCGAATATTCGTAGCTTTTTCTAAGGAAACCTCAAACAGAAAAATTGTAAATCCCAAACCCGTGAAACTTCTTTCTATACTGAGAAAATGTCCTTCATTATCCAATGCCAATAAATCTGGTAAACCACTGGTAAAATTGCCAGTAAAATTAAAAAAAGGTGTAACTGGTTGTGTCTGATAGAGAAACTCCCGTTCTAGCTGCTTAGTTAAGAGATTATACTCCAAAATCCGGGAAGAACTACCAACACCAGGTTTAGCGTCTTTACCATCTTGGATTATAGCATTTTCTGTAGCTGTAAATAAGAACTTTTGATTCGGTGTAATCGTCAGACTTTCAAAGGCCAAATTATTACGGATACCTTTTTGTTTTTGGGAATCTGGTAAAAATTTATCCAGAACTGGTAAAGTAGTAATTGTTTGACCAGAAGCCAAAGCAAATTCTTTAATAAAGGGATTTACCAGTTTATCTACATCACCTTCAGAAGAAACAAATATAGTATCCTTATCCGTGAGAGCAATTCCTTCTGTATCAGTAGTATCAACAGCAAATGGTCGATTATTGGTGTCTAATAAATTAGTTACACTGACAGGAATAACATCATTATCCGTTAATTTACCCTTGCTCAGGTCAATGGTTAAAGTATAAAAACGCGGCGGGGCTTTTTGTCCTCGATCATCGGAAATTGCGTAGTATAGATTGCTTTTGGCATCATAAGTAATTCCCGATAAACCGCCAACTTCCGTTTTTTGAAATATTAAACCTGTGGGTAAAGTAGCCTCTCCAATAAACTCTATCCCATTGATCATTAAAGAGGCAGAGGCGAAATTAGTAAACAGAAAACTAATAATAATTAGTGGTATTATGAAAACGAGAGGACGACGGAGCATAAAATAGTCAACTTTGTGATAAATTAATATTATTCGACTGATCTTTAAAAAAGCTAACTAGCCAATCCTTGACCGTGCGGGTAGCGCGACAGTCATCCTCATTGTAATCTTGAATAATTGTTAATAAACTGCGATCGCCTGTTTCTAACCATTTATCATACCAATAAATACATTTAGCCCCATTAGCCTCCTGTTCACGCCATGCAAACCCTAACCAACGAGCAATAGCCTTTAACGCATAACTATCTATTGGTAAGGCCACACTTTGAATTAACTGCTCATAGATATCAATAAACCGACTCAGTATAGGACGGATTTGCGAATGTGGTGTACGATAGAGTTTACCAAGGTTTTTCACTGTATCTACCTCATAAGCACAAAAATGATAAATTGGTGCTTGGGGGTATTGATTCACTAAATTCAGAAATTGTTGCCAAATTAGCTGTTCTTGCTCCGGCGTTTCCGCTAAAAAAGAATAAAACTGTTCATTTTGAGCCACCCTATCAACGACCAAAACACCCAAAAGATAATTTAAGTTTAAATCGGGTTGGGCTTCAATGTCAAAATAAAGTTCAATAGGGGCTGTAAAGGTGAGATATTCTTGAGAAAAGGAATTTGCTAGAATTAAGGGCTGTTTTGTGAACACAGACTGAGCTTGAATAACCAATTTAGCCGCCACACCCCGATCAAATCCTGTCAGGTTTTCCAAAGTGCTAGGATGGGTATGAGCCAGGGATTCTAAACTAGTAATAGCGAGATTTTGTAATTGAGTATAGCGAATTGGTGTAACACCGGGCAATAGAGAAAGGTGTTCTTGGGCTTGAGCAATATCATGGCAATAATTATACCAAGGACAAAGACTGCATTTTTGCCGAGAAATAAAAATTTCTGGTGCATCTACTGACTCGATAACTTGAGTATATTCATCTAAAATATCTAACATTTGTGGTGTCCATTTATCCAAATCTACCACATAAGTTTGATCTTTATCCCGCAATATCAGTCCGGCCTTACTCAGAGTCACGTCCTGAACCGTAGCCAAAACTTCAGCGTGAAAAGCCACAAGCACCTGATATTCTTGTTTAGGACGTTTACCCAATTCAATATCAACTGGGACATAGTTCCAAGCGCCAAAACGGGATTCCCCCGGCTGTTTCACAAGTAAATCCGGGCGACTGAGCAAAGTATATTTTTCTCGATATGTCGTTAATAAGACACCGCGACGAATATAACTCACTCCCTGCTGCATCAGGCTGATAGTTGCTGCTGCGCCCGCTGTCCAATCTTTTGGCGGATAATCAGGTTCATAATAACATAACTTTTTGACTATTCGCTGATGATGCAGCATTTTATCCTGTTGTATTTTCAGCGCTAACTCATTGGGAACTTCTCGCTGTTGGTAATCACCATAAATGTCTAAAAAAGGCCGGCGCTGACAGCGTTGAAATTGCAGTAAAAGTTGAGCATTAATTAACATCCTTTTAAGCTAACAATAATTCAGGGAATCTGAAATTAGGGTATATTGTTCAAGCCTACATGATTTTCTCAGGTTTTGGCTAATTTCACCTGCACCTTTTCCCAGCCTCTATTAACCATGAAAATCCTTGTTTGTTGATTTTTGCAACTCTTAATCAATTATCTGCTCATTTTTGGGCTAGATATTGCTACACTGAATTTCATACAAAATCATAATTGTTGTAGTTTGCACCTTATGAGAGCATAAAGATCAGCTTTCTGGTGTAATCAAGAAAAGAAAGATAAAAGAGCAAATCAAAACATGGTAGACTCCCTCAAAAAACCAGGCTTTGACGAAATCCGTTCTGGAATTAAGTCCCCCGCCAAAGAAACCCTTTTAACACCAAGGTTTTATACAACCGATTTCGACGAAATGGCGCGGATGGATATTTCCGTCAATGAAGACGAATTACAAGCGATTTTGGCAGAATTTCGCATTGATTATAACCGCCATCATTTTGTTCGGGATGCTCAATTTGAACAATCCTGGGATCATATTGACGGGGAAACTCGCAAATTGTTCGTGGAATTTTTGGAACGTTCTTGTACAGCGGAGTTTTCTGGCTTCTTGCTATATAAAGAACTCGGTCGTCGCTTAAAGGACAAAAGCCCTGTTTTGGCAGAGTGCTTTAACCTGATGTCACGGGATGAAGCCCGTCACGCTGGTTTCTTGAACAAAGCCATGTCAGACTTTAATCTTTCTTTAGATTTAGGGTTTTTGACCAAAAGCCGTAGTTATACCTTCTTTAAGCCCAAATTCATATTCTATGCGACCTATCTTTCTGAAAAGATTGGTTATTGGCGTTATATCACCATTTATCGTCATTTAGAATCCCATCCTGAAGATCGGATTTATCCAATTTTCCGTTTCTTTGAGAACTGGTGTCAAGATGAAAACCGTCATGGGGATTTCTTTGATGCGATTATGAGAGCACAACCGCAAATGTTGAATGACTGGAAAGCAAAACTTTGGAGTCGCTTCTTCCTGTTATCGGTATTTGCTACAATGTATCTCAATGATATTCAACGCAAAGATTTCTATGCTTCCTTGGGTTTAGATGCAAGGGAGTACGACATTCATGTAATTAAGAAGACCAATGAAACCGCTGGTAGAGTCTTCCCAGTCATGTTGGATGTGGAAAACCCAGTATTTTATGAACGTTTGGATGTTTGCGTCAAGAATAATGAAAAATTGGCAGCAATTTCTGACTCTAATACGCCTAAATTCTTCCAATTCTTCCAAAAACTGCCAATTTATGGATCTCATGCTTGGCAGTTGTTACAATTATACTTGATGAAGCCTATTGATATGGTTTCTAGTCATGGTCAAGCTCGTTAGTTAGAGTTTGATTTTACTTAAATGTGGTTTTGTTAAACACAAGGCCACTTTTTTAATATTGCTGATTGCAGGGATAGGTTAGCCTCACGCTAAGGCGCAAAGGTAAAAGTGTAATATGATGTATAAAAGTTTTGGATATCAATTACCATTTCTGCTGACGTTTTGTTTATTTACTAGTTTATTACCTGCTGTTGGTGCGGTTGTCTGTCCAAAGAATGTTAAAGAATCAAAAATAGCTAGATCTGATAATAGAGACGGTAGTAATGGCCGTAGTGGTAGAGATGGACGCAGCGGTAAGACTCAGGGGATAAATGCTGATGGTTCAGTGATCAATCTTGACTTATCTGGGAAAGATGGAGAAGATGGAGAAGATGGAGAAGATGGTTTTAGGCCTAGTTGTCGAAACAACCGGAAGGAAGGACGGGATAATATTAATGCCCCCAATGGTGGTAATGGTGGTAATGGTGGTGACGGCGGCAATGGCGGTAATGGTGGCGATATTACGGTCTATTATAGTAATTTGGCAGATTTAAAGAAAATTGCCATTCGTGCTGTTGGTGGCGAAGGTGGAAGGGGTGGAAGGGGTTCTAGAGGTGCGGTGGGTTGTTCTTGTCGTCAACAACGTTGGGAGAAAGAAGTCTGTGAGGGAAGTGATCGTAATTCTAATCGTCAATGTACTAAAAAAGTTTATTATTGTTACGACGGACGCAATGGTAGCAATGGGATCAATGGCAGTGATGGTAGATCAGGAAGATTAGGCATTTTAAGTATAATTAATAGCAAGGAAGCTTTAAGAGATGATAAACCAACTGCTGAAATGGGAATTTATAAATTAGTAAGTCAACAATATTCTAGGGCGAATATCCCTCTTAATCTTTCTAAAAATAAATGGCAAACCCGTCAAGGGGCAAACTCTTTACTAGCGACTGGTTCTATAGTTGCTAATGAATATCGAGAGTTTGAACGGCGGTTAGAGGGAACTTTTGAGTTAGTTTGGCAGGAAAAGCAGCCTATTCGCAATTTTACTGATCAATTAGTAAAACTCACTTTAAATGATAATCAACAAATAGATATTTCTTTTCCTGAAAATATCTGGGTTGATGGTACTAGTAAAACTACAGAAAATTTGACAGAGTATACTCTAAATCATGCTATTTTTCAGGAAGATGTAACTAGGTTAGCTGTCGCTGAATTAGCAAATTCAGGACAAAATCTTAGTTTTAGAATAGTTGATTTAGCTGGTAAATCTGATGTGATTAATACTCAGTTTAGAGTCAAATATCGAGCGCAAGATAATTTTGATGATTCTTGGAATTCTCAAACTTTATATGAAGGCGAAATTCCTGCATATTTGGTAAGTCGTAATTATAATAATTTTACTCTAGCTTTGGGTAAATTAAAAATTCCTAGCCAAGCTTTGAAACCGGGTGTAAAGGTTGATATTGAAGTCGTAGCAATTCGTTCTTTAGGTGGCCGTTCTGCACAGCAAAAAATTAGTTGGCAAGGGGTTATTCGTAAACGGTGATAAGTGTTCTCAATGGTTAAATTATGGGCGCAGATTTTGCGCCCCTACGGACAACTTTTGACCAATTATTTTCCTATATTGCGTTTGAGTTTTTCTAATTCATCTTCGGTTTCCCAACGCCGAAATTTATCTTCTAAATCGTCAAAATTACTGTTATAATTAGTAGCTGTATTCCAACCCTGAGTTTCAGTTTCTAACCGTTGCTGGGCTTGTGCTTTGGTTCTCGCTGTTTGTGCTGCCGCTGCTTTGGTTTGTACTTCTTGGCGACGCTGTTGGATTTTGCGAAGTAGTTCTTGAGATTGGGTAATGCGTTCCTTTAAACCTTGCATATGTCCCCACATTTGATTTCCTTCTCGCAATAGT
>Ga0208228_1000100_pt1 | contig 12499 bp, 8 predicted proteins | sample LakMenEpi25Jul11_FD_150730 | JGI IMG/M metagenome (GOLD analysis project Ga0208228, IMG submission 150730) | Freshwater microbial communities from Lake Mendota, WI - 25JUL2011 deep hole epilimnion (SPAdes) | ecosystem: Environmental > Aquatic > Freshwater > Lake > Epilimnion/Euphotic zone ...
TCGTGAAAGCCCTTTGCTTCTCTGATCTTACTTTCTTTCCTAATAAATATTTCATAGTACTCTCCTTGAGTGCGACTCATGCACTTTTTATACTGTGCTGTTTTTTGGAAGCAATATCAAATAGAAGTATACTTAAATACTCAATTATGAGTTTGTTTTACAATGATTAAAGTTTTATGGTCTTTACGAGAAATATAAGCACAGTCTACAATTATATTTTATATTTTCGGTAGGCTATAATCTAGTTTTTAAGCACTAAACGTACCGAAAATACCAGTATGAGCTCTAATTCCTCCTTTAACCAAACCCCTAACAATTCCAGTTTATCTTATATATCAATAGAAGATTTAGAGTTCTTACTGGCGTCTGATTTAAAAAATTTCAATGAATTAAAGTTCAAGGATATTTTAGAGAAAATGTTAGCAACGCTTGTTAGAGATGATAAAAATGATTCCTTGCGAAGAAAGGAGATAGAGGACTTACGCTACCAATTAAATGCCTTAAATAACCCTGTAGCTAGCGCTGAGCAAGCTATTTTAGGGATCACCGAGGAACAGCGTGACGTGTTATTTAATCGGTACACATTATTGAAAGTTCAAGAACTGGAAGAGGCAACGTTGTCAGCAGAAAGATCCAAAGTTGCAACGCTGTCTAGTTTAAATAAAATCCGCTTTGCATTGAACTCTCTACTGTCAGACCCATTGTATGGCCCTGACATAAAGTCCAAGATGCAAAACATAATTTCTAATATCGATAACTCAACAATTATAATTAGTCAGAGTAATCAAGGGAATGATTTTAAAAATAAAGAAAACAACCTAGATGAGTTATTTGATTAATTTACCAGTTATCTTCGCTATTCTCATTAATATCTTGAACTACGTTATCTAACTTTAGATTTGAAAGATAATCCATATATGTTTTCTTATCCCTAACCCATTCTTCAGCGGTTTTTGGTGTAACTCTACCTGCAGCTACACATTTGGCTAATGATTTATCAAATGATATCATACCATCTCCGGCTGAGGTTTGGAGCAAGCTTCCTAATTCGTGTAATCTATTATCCCTGACAATATTTTTAACTGCTGTATTTGTGGTTAAAACCTCACAGACCAACTGTCTTCTACCTGGTGCTACGGAGGGTAGTAAAAACTGCGCCACAACCGCCTTTACGGTAGCTGCGAGTTGCGTCCTAATCTGATCCTGTTGTCCTGGGGGGAATGAATCAATAATCCTTCGAAAAACCCCGATAGTATCAGTCGAATGAATTGTGCCAAGAACTAAATGACCTGTTTCTGCGGCAGAAATTGCCATCTGAATAGTCTCAAGATCTCTCATCTCACCTACTAGCAATACGTCTATGTCCTCTCTCAAAGCGGATCTAAGACCCGTAGCGAAGTCTGGAGTGTCCTCGCCAATTTCTCTTTGGTGAACTATAGCTGTCTTATCATAATGGATATACTCTATAGGGTCCTCGATAGTTAGTATGTGACATTTTCTTGTTTGATTAATTTTATCAATTAGAGCCGCAAGGGATGTGCTCTTACCGTGTCCGGTGGGCCCGCAAAACATAATCAATCCTTGGGTAATTTTTGCAAGATTAACAACTGATTTTGGTAGATCTAAATTCTCGATTTTAGGTATTTCAACAGGGATCTTCCTTATTGCTAACGCAAAACCATATCGTTGTCTATATATATTAACGCGCCACCTATGACCTTGGAATGTGAAAGAGGTGTCAGTATCTGTCCCAAGTTCTATTATGTTATCACCTACAATCCATTTTACAAAATTCTCTACGTCAGAAGATGATACATTTCTTTCTTCAGTAATCTCCTGCAGATCACCTCCGACTCTTATCTTAGGTTTTGTCCCAATAGATATATGTACATCTGAGGCGTTCATTTCCACTGCTCTTGATAATATGCTTGACAAGCCTTTGCTTTCCATCTCAGCCGATTCTTTTTCCTTGATGCTATTTAGTAAATGTGTTAGATTTCCCTCTGTAGTAACAGATACGGTCACCAATGATTTACTAAGTTGTTCTAACTTCTTTAATTCACTTGGAGTTAAAAATCTATCAACAAGAACCCTTAGCACATCCCCTGAAATCTCAATACCTAAGGCTCTTTCAGTTTCCGGGAGCATTCGGCGTGCTTCAGGAGATAGTGGTGTATTTAAATCAGTAAGCACATCATAGCCTAGTTTTTGGGCTTCAATTAATCCACTCTCATCGGTAATTATCTGATTATTTTTGCTCAACTACGCTCTCCTCCTGATACAATGATGCTGATTCTTGGTCCAATTTTATTTTCCCATCTCCCGCTCCCCTCACTATGGCTTTCGCATTCCTTATTAAATTAGAGCAAACCTTTTCGGAACTTATGAAGTTTTTGTCGACAAAAAGCTTGCAAAATATATTAGCGTTCTCGAATTGATTTGAAACAATAACAGACATTGTACCAGCTCCCTCGAGACATGACTCCTGTGAGGGAATGTCAGAAATTTTTGTACATATTTTCCAAGTATCCTCAATCCCTGATCCGTTTACACCGTCAAATGACACTCTACCTAATCCCCAAAAGCAGCGCTCTCTTGAGTAACCATCGAACTTAGAGCAATACTCAACTATAGTGTTACGGTGATTCATATCCCTACCTGTTGAGTTATTAGGAGCATACTCTACGCAAGATGGCTTCCACTTTTCAGGTACTAAAAAGCAAGAATCCTTCGGATCGGTAACCTGTGGAACGACAAAGGATTCCCTGTTATACTTAAATGCTTCACTAGCGTGCGTAAACCATTCCATTGTAACTCCGGTACCGCACATTAGGTTTATAGGTAAATCCTTATACTTATCTTGTACTGGTTGCATAGTATCGCACATCTCTAATCCTCTAAGAAGGTCATTATTCACCCTAAGAGCTGCAGCGTGCCCAAGACCGTGAATGCACTGTTCAGCCAGTTCTTGCATACCTTCTTTAAGTAAATTCTCACAAAATTCAGGCATTTTTGCCTCAAATTCCTCATCAGAAAGCATTCTCCCTGCTCCCTCTACTACGCCGTGGTAGTAGCCGAAGTCGCAGACATCGTACCCATTTTTGAAGCCACCCTCAATTGATCCATACTTAACATATGAGCTTCTACCTAGCGCGTGAGTAACACCGTGACACATAGGAAGGAACTCCTTGCTTGTTTTTCTAAGTTCAGCAAGTTCAGCTAAGATATTGCCAGCTGACTCTGTTGCGATTTTAGCTCTAACGTAACGAATTAAACAATTTTGTGTAAAATACCCATTGTTGTCAAGACAGGCTGATGCCCTGTCGGGTATTATGAATAAGCTATCTGACCTTACTGACTTTGGTGCGTTAGCATTTAAATTGCTGATCAAACCTCCCAGCGCAATTACTGCTACAACAGTAAATATTTCAACTAATACAATTTTTGAGAATTTATTGTTAGATATGTATCCTTTTACAACCGCACCTATTGGCAATGCGACTAATAAAATTAACGAAACTTTAATCCCGAGAGATATACCATAATTTGTTGTAAGTGTATCAATTATTTCCTCCCCCGTAGAATCTTTAGTTCTAATTAAATATAGTAATACCCCTGTAATTATTGATAAACCTATAGAAATGGGGATAAATTTAGTAAATTTCTGAATGCTATCAATCCTCTCAAACTTCCTATACTGTAAGATAGCTAATAAGATACTTATCCAGAAAACCATCGCAAGCAGGTGTATAGTACCTAAAAGAGTCAAGATTGCAGCTAAAATGGTTTTCCCAGCTAAGTGTCCTGTAAGTACAAAACCAAAACTATACACCACGACGTACAAAAGAGTTTTCCTGCTTGGCAAAGTCTCTTTCCATAAAAGCAGTAAAGCTAATGCACAAAGGAACCACCCTAAATTGCTTGGAAAATTGTAAAGTACCTTGATAAAGTCTCTGTAATCTAACGCTAAGTATGCAAACCTTCCAACGGTTGCTACGGTTAGCAGAGCTAATGATACCTTATATCGTTTTTGCGATATAAAGGTAACTATCAAAAGTATGAGACCTAAATAAATAAGGTATTTTGTAAGCAGGTTAAATAAATTTACCTGCTCTTCGATGATATTTTTTTCCGAAAACTCTGTTGCTATCCCAACGGAAAAAATTAGTTGGCCAGTTGCAGTGTGCGCATCTAATCCTTTATGTTTCCAAATTACCGCATAACTTCCTTCTTCAAGAGTGGGGGGTTTTATGCTTACAGTATTCCCTGAGCTAATTTCTGGCTTGCCTGTAAATGGTATCGCCTCGCCATCAGAGTTATATAACTCTATCTGAATCTCTTCTTTGTATATATTCTCTGTAAATTTTATCTCAATTTTTGTTGGTGTTATATCTAAAATTTCCATCTCGGTTGGATATGTTTCCAAAGAATCAATATGAGCTTGTGCCGGTGCTATTGTAAATACTAATATTATGGAACAGAATAGAGTACTAATACTAATTTTCCTAAGTAAACTAAACACCATATTACAAACTGTGCGTCCATGGACTAAACGGTCAAGGCAATAAATAAAAGTTGTAAGCAAACAGAAGTTGGTCTATTGAATTTCATTAACCATTAATAGCCACCCTAAAGCAACTACATAGCATTATTCTCTAATTACTATTAGAACTACTATTAGCATCAATTTCCTTTATATAAATTTCGTTGCTAGTCGCCCAGGGAAGAAACTCATTCTTATAAAATTTTTCGTATAAGTTATTTTTTTCCTCAACCTTACAGGATTCGAAAAACTTATTCAATAATGCCATATAACCATTTTTATCATTAATTGTATCTTCTTTTAAAACTATTGGATTTTCTTTTATAAACCTAACCGCTTGATCAAAGTATTCATCGCAACTAAGAACAGGCGTTGACGGTTCACTTGAAGGCAAGGTGTTTTTGGGTATCTCTAACTCCCTATCGGTATCTCGAGAATTTTCCTTGTTTTCCACATCTTTTTCAACTCTCATTTCGTTCGAACTTGCCCTTTCGCTAGGAGGCACAACTCCCCCTTGATTGCTATTGCTAAATGTGTACGCAGCATAAAGAATAGATAGGGCGCCAATAAGAGCAACAAATATTTTTTTAAATTGTAATTTTTTAGTACGCTTAGGGGCATCATCTAGTTTAATAGCCTTAATCCTTTTTCTGAGATTAGGCATTAAGATGAACTCACCTTCTTCGAAAACTCTCTTTGAAGTAAGCAACCCTATGCTTCCAATGTTTACTTTTTCCTTAGGTAATAAAGATAATTGCTCAAGAGTCTCCTTATCCAACCTTGCTTCAACTTTGTTCATGTTAAGGGCGTCATAAAACATCGGAATTAATGTACCAAAACCGTAAATTTGTAGCTTACTATCTGAAATCAACTCTCTCTCTTCCCAATCCGAAATAACTTCCAAATACTCTTCAATTGCACCTTCGAAGTATAGCAAAAGTTCAGAACTAGATGCTGGTGATGCTACCCCTCTCATCTCGTCTAATACTAGTTTTTCACCATAAGGTCCAAGCCTCTTAGCTACTCTAGATAATCCGCCACATTTCAAACTTTTAGTTGCAATTATCCTTCCTTCTTTAATGGATGTTACGTCTGCGCTATTCCAGCCAATATGTAGATGTAAACCATCAGTTTTATTAAAAATAAAAACGTGAGGTACAGCAACAATATTATAAGGAATTAGACCCAATTCTGAGAGCCATCCTGAAGGGGTTACTAACCCCACTCCTTGTACCTTCGAACTAGAATCTTGTGGATTGCTATTCGGATATATTTGAATTGCCGTCGCCGTATCTAATTTATCAGCCTTTTTCGAATTTGCTAACTGCTCAGCTATCTCGTCCGAAGACATATCTAAATCTAAATCTATAACCTTGAAAGCTTGATATTTTGGTGGCACCACTGTAACTATAATCTTACTTCCTTTACTTTTTTTCCCAGCAAGGTCTTTAACTTTTTCTAAACCAATAGCAGTGCTTTGAATTTCCAAGTTAGTTACTTTACCGAGTTTGATAGTCAATAGCGCAGTAACTTTACCGTCGATATGCGCAAAGTTTTGCAAGTTATCTTTTGACAAAATGAATCCTTTTTTCCTTAACTATTTTTTTGATGCTTACAGCTGAATACACTTATCTATAAGTACTTAAAAAAAGTCAAAAGGCACGAAACATAATTATGTCCCGTGCCTTCCAACTAAGTTAATTACTCAGTTTTAGCGTTGTTCCAACCAGTAAATTCCTGATCTTCGAACTTCTTAAACTCTTCAGGGGTGCAATCTTTTTCAATAGCCTTCTGGGCTGCTTTACTGATTGCCTCTGAATCTGGCTGACTAATTAGTAGACCCGACTTATACTTACTCATAATCTCGCGAATTGGAGCTATTGCTGCCTCGCAAGTCTCTGAAAGGTCATCAACGCGTACAGATTCAATAGAACCTGCGACGATTGGGGCTGTATCACGAGTCTCCATTGGAGTTGGCTCTGTTGCCGTTTCCTCTGTAGTCTGTTCGGTAGCGGTAGTATCAGTAGACTCCTTTTCAGAGCCTCCGGAACAAGCGGATAGCGAGAAGGCTAGTGTTACCGCCGCAAAAATGCCGATAACCTTTTTTAATGTTGATGTATCGGGCTTTGTGCTGCTATTTGTGTTTTTCATATATATATTCTCCTAGGATATTAGTTATTTTCATTTGTTTGGCTGTTTTGCGCGGGTTCCTCCGCGGTCGCAGGTACATACTTGCTATACACTGTGACAAAGTTAATAAACTGAGGCTCGGTTGCTCTCAATCTTACTGCTGCCTCTTTTCTTTCCGCATCAGAAGCTTTTAGCGAACAATTTGGAATGATTGGCGACATTTCGTCTGCCCAAGCTTTTAAGGCGGATCCGACTTCTTCAACTGGCGCCTCATCGGAAGCTTTAAGGATATTCTTTGTTCCTATCTCTAGGCGAGCGCAAGCAACGCCAATTTCTTCTGGCGTCATTTTATCTATAGTTGATAGATCATTTTTCATCCCAACGACATCTGCGTAAATCGCTGCATTCCACCTTTCCAGCTCAGATCTCAGTTTTATTTCTGAAGAGATCTCTACACCTTCCTTAATCTTAGTGGAATCGTTAACTCCGAATAATGTCGCGCCAAGCGCGAAAGATAAAGCTGCGGTTACAACATAGGGAAGTAAAGCCTGTAGAGGGTTTGATGTTTTGCTAGTCACATCTTTAACCTTATCAGTGCTTTCTTCGTTCAATGAACCCTTGGTATTTTTTTCCATTTTCCAAATCGTACTGATAACCCAGGCGCTGTCAAATAACCCCTTAATGTACTTCTATAATGAGTTTTTATCGAGCGCACGTTATTTTGCGTAAATTTCTCATTAGATCACTCTATGGCACTTCGCTTATTAGTATTATAATTATTACAAGCGATCTTTTAAAATGTTATCTAATAATTTTTAGTTTTTTACAGATTTATCAAATAACAATATCTAATTTTTTTGACATAGCGACTTTTTAATTTAGTGAAAATTATACCTACCATTATAACACCAACAAATAGTCAATTATAATTAATATTAAGTACCGATAATTTACCCATTCTATCATAGATCCTGATTTTATATTTTTTAATATACCTGTGATTATCGTGTCTATAGTATAATTCTGACTTTTAGTTTATCATAATCCCAATCGGTTTTCTATCGCTTTTTTAGGTCTAAATAAGTAAATTTATAGATTTTACAGTAAGATTACCTTAATAGTTGGACAGCAATAAATACTCTTGAACAGTATTTTCCATGAGACTTGAAAAGTTATTTAGAAACATAGAAAAAATACCCGCTTTACCTCTTATATTTATTGTTACATTTATCAACTCTATTGCGACAATTATTTTATCATCATTTAATTATAAGTTAGCAATTTTTCAAAACCTACTAGGTCTTTTTCTTGTCACCGCACTACTCTCCATCGTGCTCTCAAGAAAATTCTCGTCAGAGACTACTTATAACAAGAATCAAATTTTTTCAATCTACTTAATTTTTTTATTTTCCATAACAGGAGCGATTATATCTTTAAATTATCGTAACCCTGGAGCAGGTTTAATTTGGTTAATTTCAGCTCTAATTATCGTTTCATCAGTTCTATTATCGGAAAAGAAGAGCAAGGTATACTTTCTATCTGCGCTCACTTTACCAGTTTTTGCACTAGTCCCTCTGATTTTCTCCATAGCCAACATAGCGGGATTTAATCAAATCCTCCTCGCTTTATTCTCAGTTTTTTCTATTATTACATTAATTTTAATATTAGATAGAAAAACCTTTTCTAAGAGTAATCCCTTGGGTGATTCTGAAGATAAATCTTCGATTTTTTCTTTAAAATCAACACTTTTGGATACAATTCTTGCAATTTTAATAATTTCTTTAATTATCCTTGCTGCTATTCTCTCAGCTACGTCCGATAGCTCTTACAGAGTAGGGTACATCCTTGCCTTAATTTTAGTATGCTTATTCTCAATTGTCTTTGGTAATAAGAATTCTGCTGTACTCCCTATTGCAACGCCACTTCTTTCCTCTGTGGTTGCCGTTTCTGTTTTTATAACAGTTTTCGCAGCTCCTAGTTCTCCGGTGATTTCACAAAGCGAGGATAGTACTATTGCTGCTGCTATGCTTGAACTACCTTTACCTGAGGCGCCGAAGGAATCGCAGATGACAGGTAGAACGGAAAAACTATTACCAGGTTCAGGAGGGGTTCGTGATGAATTCAAGAACTTCTCTTTTTATGAGTGTGACAACTTAGGTAGCGCTAATAGAGATTGTTTTATCACATATTTTGTTGAGTTGGCAGAAAGAACCAGTATATCAAACTCGGTTGATGATCTTGTTGAAAAACTATCAGCAAGACAAGGAAAGACTTTTCAGCCGAATTGCCACGAAGTTACACACTCACTTGGTAGAATGGCCGCCCTTGAAAAAAAACTACCGCTTGGTAAAGCTCTTGCGCTAGACCCAATGGTCTGCTCAAGTGGCTTCACACATGGAATCTGGGAGGAGCTTATTTCACAAATGAAACCGGGGGAGCTTGAGGCTCAGGCTGGTACTTTTTGTTTAGCAAACGGTCAAACATCAGAGTTTGGTGAGTGGGCGTGCACTCATATTCTTGGTCATAACCTTGTTCTACGACATTTTAAAAATCCTGAGGAGGGTGCTATTTACTGCACAAAATTAGAATCCAACCAAGGACGACTAGATTGTCTTGCTGGCGCCTGGATGGAGTACTGGGTTGCAGATACCGTAATGCGCTACTATAAAGCTTTAGGTTCTGTTTCTAAACCCTTTGAAGTATGCGCCCGAGCGGACGCTGATATAGCCGCTGGTTGCTACTTAGAAATTTTTCCCACTATCGCAACGATTGTTGGGTTTGATTATAGGAAGGTATTCTCTGCTTGCGAATCCTATGCTCCCGGCGAGTATTTAAGGTGGTGTGCATTAGGTGCTGGTCGCGGTGCTTCCGTTATGTCGTTTTATGAAAGAGATAGACTTGAAGCTCTATGCAAGACAATTACCTCAAAGTATATGAGAGATATGTGCTTTCTTGCGGGAATCACCCAGATCACTATGGCAACAGGTGTAGTGGAGGACAGTCTTAAGAGTTGCAATCTGATTGAAAATGAAGGTAGGCGCGAAGCTTGCCGGAAGTGGGTATATGGTAATCGTCAAACCTTAGACTCCGGCCCTAATCCCGTTGTTGAAATTGACACTACTAAACCTGCTGATTCCGGTTCAGCGATTGATCGAGTGCCATCAGAGATTAGCGAGTCGGTGGGTTAGTGCTTAATCTACCTCAGAGTTCCAAGAAAAAATATAATTTTTCGACTTATTTAAGATCAGTTGGGATTGTATTTACTGTGACTCTTCTCCTTACTTCTTGTTCATTGCCAGTTAAAGAGAGTAGTTTTATCGGCTCATCAAGCAACGGTGTTTATGCGAAAATACCTTCTAATTTTAATTATATGGATGCTGTCGAATTTTTAAAACTTCGAAACCCTGACTTGCCACCTCCGATTGGATATTACGGTGTTGTGTTTGCTCAATCTTTTATAAAATCAGATACTATCCTAAGTGGACCCACGCTCTCTGGTGTTATCATTAAACAACTTAGACCGTTAAAACCCGACGGTTCAGTCATTGAGGATGACGTTGAGGCTCAAAGACGTGTAATATTTTATGACGCTCACGATCTACTCATCGCTAAGGATTCTAAGTTTAAGTTAGTTGCCGATGATGTTTTCAAGAGAGATGCTGAAGTTGTTAGACATTTCGAGTATATTTTAGGAGACGAGGGTGCTGAGCGACAGATTGCGCAACAAACCGTTATAAGTGACGATGGAAAAGTTATCGCAGGGATGGCTGTTGGATGCACCGTGACTTGCTTTAAGGATAATCAAATTTATATCAATAAAATATTACTAGACTGGAGGTCCAATATATGAGCACTCGATCAAATATTAAAACAAAAGAGGCAAGAACATCCAAAAAATTACTTGCCAAACCAGGTTGCCGCAAGCCTATGTTTATGTTTGACAGAGCAAAAGTATCCATATTTCTTGTAATCTCTCTACTAATAATCGCTTGGTCAAGACATACGTCTAACCCGTTAATGACATTGAACGAAGCAATTACTAACGCATTTATCGATTATATCTGGATTCCTATTTTACTTGCAATTGAGATTATCAGACAATTAAGCTATTTAATCTCTGAAAACTCGCCAAAATTTTTTAAGTTTACTCAAGGATACAATGAACAAATTGGTAATAGATTAATTAAGATCCCTGACTACACTCGTTACCGAATTGGTAGAATTTTTAAATTCACACTTTTTATCTGGATTTTTGGAGTTGTTATCGGTTCATTTGCTAAAGTTCCTGCATTAACCGCCTTGGTAACTCTACCCGCGAGGATACTCGGGGCCCTTCCTTTTATTATCCAGATATTTGTTGTTCTACTTAGCGCTATGGTGTACATCGTTGCAATGCTATGGATTATGTCCCGCGGGGATACGCAAGTTTATATGCCAGACGAAATCAAGACAAGGTTTTCCGATGTTTACGGGCAAGATCACGTTATTGAGAAAGTTAAGGAGGTAATGGATTTACTGGAAAACCCTCTTGAGATCGAGGATTTGGGAGGACATGTTCCTGGTGGGATACTGCTTTGGGGCCCTCCAGGTACCGGAAAAACCTTGATAGCTGAAGCAATAGCAGGCGAAACTGGTAAGCCATTCATTTTTGTTGGACCAGGTTCTTTTCAAAGCCCGTTTGTAGGAGGTGGTATCCTTACTGTAAAAGTTCTCTTTAGAAAGGCGCGGAAACTTGCGCTCCGTTATGGTGGGGTTGTGTTATTCTTTGATGAGGCAGACTCTTTAGGTAATCGTGGAACACTACCCGGGTCTGTTCAAAGTTATGGTGGTACCCGAGATAACTCTAAAACTTGTTTAAACCATAAGGTCATTAACCAAGTTTACCCAAGATTAGATGTTAATGTACCATTACCATTCAATTTAGCAGATGACGTTTCTACTAATAAGATGGTAGTTGGCGGCGGTATGAACATGGGGCAATTGCAGGCTCTCCTTACTGAACTGCAAGGGTTAAATAGGCCTAGGGGTTTTTTCAATAGAACCGTAAGGAGAGCGCTTGGTATGAGACCTAGACCTCCGCATAAATACAGAATAGTCACTATTATGGCAACAAATATGCCTAATAGCCTTGACCCTGCTCTTCTCCGTCCCGGTAGAATAGATCGGCAGTTTAGAGTTGGTTACCCATCTATCGAGGGTAGGATTACCACCTATAAAAAATACCTTGAGAAAGCCTCACACTCTCTTACAGACGACGAGATATCAAAATTTGCAAGGCTAACACCTTCTGCCTCCGGGGCAAAGGTTAAGGATATGGTGAATGAGGCGCTGTTACTGGCTCGGAAAGAAAATAGATTTTCTATTACCTATAATGACTTAGTAAAAGCTCGTCATCAAAAGGAGCTCGGTCCAACCGATGGTTCATCATATGTTGAAAGGGAAAGACACGCCGTGGCATTACATGAAGCTTGCCACGCTGTAGCCGCATACCTTGTACGACTTCATAGAAACATAGATATTGCTACAATTGAGCGTGGTTCTGATTATCTTGGGGCCGTTATATCACATAACCCTGAAGAGTTAGTTACTCAATGGACTACTGATTACGAGGCTGATATAATGGTTTCAATCGCTTCTGTGGTGGGAGAAAGATTATTTTTCAACGGCATTAACTCATCGGGTGTATCAGGGGATATTGAATCAGCTACTAGGATTTCCATGCTTATGGAAAGAGAGTGGGGTATGGGGAACTCCCTGGTTTCCCATACCGTGCTTGGCAATAAAGATGATAAATCAATATCGGAGTCAATTTCTAATAGGGTCGAC
>Ga0208228_1000103_pt1 | contig 12431 bp, 14 predicted proteins | sample LakMenEpi25Jul11_FD_150730 | JGI IMG/M metagenome (GOLD analysis project Ga0208228, IMG submission 150730) | Freshwater microbial communities from Lake Mendota, WI - 25JUL2011 deep hole epilimnion (SPAdes) | ecosystem: Environmental > Aquatic > Freshwater > Lake > Epilimnion/Euphotic zone ...
CTTCGTCATCTTCGTCATCTTCGTCATCTTCGTCGTCTTCATCATCTTTTATAGTTTTATTTACTATATTCTCTTTATCTTTTGCGTCTTCTTCATTTGCATCACTACTTTCTTCGTTAATTTCGCATATATCATCTAATTCGCCTTCATTACATTCTTTACAATCTTCTTCTGTATCTTTCCTTTTTTTGGATTTTTCTTTGATAGAAACTTTCTTTAAATTCTTTTTTTTCTTAATTTTTCCCATACTATTCATACTGTTTAAAAATGTCATAAAATCCATATTATTAAGTTTTAAACTATCTTCCATATATAAATAATAATATTATATTATTTCTTATATATATTTATAAACTTTGTTTTTATTAAGATATAATAGAATATAATGAAAGATTTATTTACATATATTATAGGTTTGTTTTTTGGCATTCTTATATCAACTTTATTAATATTGTACTCTGCTGAAATAAAAAATATATTTCTTATTAATGACAGAAAAGATAATATTGCAGAACATTTTAAGAATCGCGATGAATATGATAACTTAGATTATCAAAATGAAAAAAATCAACAATTAAATATATTAACTTATGACGATTTAAAAAACAGCGATTTTATAAAAGAAGAAGATGATCGTTATAATATATATGATGAAAATATAAAGGATAAATATAGGATAAATAGTTTTATAAAAACACCATCATTGATATATTTGATTTCTTCTTATGAAAATGAAAGTACGCTAGAAAATATAGAGGGTTTAAAGTGGAAACTAGATAATAATTCTAAATATATTAATGATATTATTGTAAGTAAACAACCATTAAAAAACAGATATATATTAAATCCAAATGTATATGGGTATAATCTAAATAACGTATCAATTGCATTTAATAATAATTATAACTCATTTATAAATAATTTAGGTATTTTATTTACTTTAAAAATGAACAATATAATAAATGGCAATTTACTAACGATAAATGATTATTATAATGATATAATTTCAATAAATATAATGCATTCTAATAAACAAAAAAATAATAATGATAAAATCGTAAATATTGTGGATAATTATGGTCTTATTAATGTTGACGAAGATTACAACCTGAATACTAAAAAAGAATATAATATAGAAATTTTAACAAATGGATATAAATATTATATAAACAACATATCTGAAGCGATGTTAAATGAACCCGCTATATTTATAGGTTTAATTATAGATAAAAATAGCATATCCTTTCATATTAATGAGAAGGTATATGATTTTAAAAGATTAGATGTACGTGAGATTACAATAGATAGTCCTTTTTATATTAATAAGAACTTAGATTGCGACATTATATTATATAGTAGTGCTCTTTTGATAAATGATATAACCATTAAAAAAAGTATAGATAATTACAAATTATATAATAAATATAACTTATACAATAAGATGAATATATAAGGCAAATATAATAAATATAATATATAATAATATGTCTAAATCTGCAATCTTAATTTTGACACAAAATACTATTGAACGCAAGATATATTTAAAGACGACTTTATATTTTTTATTTAAAAACTTTAATGCAAAGTATAAATATCCTGTAATTATATTACACGAAGGAGATTATGACAATAATGCAATAAATGAAATTAATACTTCTATTCGCAAAGATTGTAGATATCTTATTGAATTTAAAAAGATAGATAAAAGCGACTTTGAAATTCCCAAATATATAGATGAAGATAAAATGAATAGATGTATAAATTCAGCACCAGTTCCTTATTGGAGAAATAAAAATTATAGGTTAATGTGCAATTTCTGGATAAATAATTTTATTAAATATTGTGATAATTATGATTATATTATGCGTATTGATGATGATAGTATAATTGAAGAATCTATTAATTATGATATATTTAAAATCATAGATGAAAAGAATTTTAACTATATGTCAAATATTATACACGTTGATTGCAGTATATGTAATTATGAAATGAAACCCTTTTTTGAAAAAATATTGCCCGAAAAGATTGATAAAATAAATGAATTATTTATGGAACATACACTTGATAAATCAAACCCTCATTTTGATAGGTTTAAAAAATTATATTTAGCATTAAATTGCGAAGAATACAAAGATAATAGTGTTAATATGGCGATGCCCATAATGTATTATAATAATTTTTCGGTGATTAGAACAAGTGTATGGAAATCTCCTGAAATTAAACAGATAATAAATAAGATTAATGAAAATGGAAATATTTTTTATTGTAGATGGGGTGACGCTCCTTTACAAACTATAATAATGACCTTATATGATAAAGATAAATTATCAAAACTAGAATTTAAATATAGCAAGAGATTGCAACGCGAATCATTTAAAGACGATGAAGGAAATTATCATAGTTATATGCCCGGCAGCTATACTGATAATAGTTGTGTTAGTAAAAATAAAAAATAAATGTTGAAACTAAAAAAATAAATTTAAGAAATTATTTTTTTCCCACATTTCTTTAATAATAATATTGCAATTTTCGTGATTTATAAGATGGTCAGGATGTATAGTGCTTCCTAATTTTATATTTGTATATATGATAGGGTATGTTAAAATATACGTATTAAGTGTTATGTATATTATATTATCAGCGACATACCATTCTCCTTGAGATAAATCTATAGATATTTTATTGTCAATTATTGATAAATACTTATCTAATACCTTTTTTGCACCTTCTCTAGAAATTAAATAATAACATGCAGAAGGATATGTATTATTGCTTTTTATAATTATTTTGTTATTTATAAAATAATCATTGAATAATTTGCAAACACACGGATGACTACTTGTATGTAATTGTAATACTTCTATTTTTTCATTAACTCTATTTTCTTCTTGTTCAATATAGTTAAATATTTTATTAAAATCTACTTTTTCAGTTATAATATCATCTTCAGTAATGCAAAAATAATTGTCACCATCTTCGTATCCTTTTTTAATTGCTAACAAATGAGATATTATACACGATATTTCCGCAGGATTAGAAATAGATGTGCCTTCTTTCATTTTAATATCATAATTAAAAAGTTTAGAAGGAGTTACGGCACTTATACGAGTATTAGGTATATTTCTTTCATTAAATTGTAAATTCATAAATTCATTTCTAACAATACATTCGTCTATGTTAATCCAATAGTGTTTCATTATATAATATATTCTTTTAATATTCTTTATATATCATCTATATCCTCTTCGCAACTATCATTTTCTTCGCTTTCGCTAGAAAATTTAATTTCAACATATGTATCAGTTGAATTTGTATTTTTATCCGCATCTTTTTCGTCTTTCTTGTCAAAAATTATATGTGTATCATCGCATTTATCAGTCTTATGAGAATTTTTATAATAATTATTGATTAAAACATCAGATAATACTTTGTTATTTATTAACATTTGCGTTTGTTCCAAATTATACTTATGGACAATATCTACTTTATTAGATTGAAAATCTCTTTTAGAAATAGCGACAATATCTCCAACTTCAATGAGCACGCGTTTATTAAACTTACGCATATTTCCCCTAATTATTCCTATTACATCATTTCCAGTATTTGTTATTAAAGATACTCTGCAATTTCCTAATAACTTTATAGATAGAGCGTACTCTTCATGTTCTTCATCTATAATATAGTTTTTAACAATATTTGTACTTTTCTTTTTATTTCTTATCGTTGTTTGATACATTATTTATATATAATATAAATATATATCTTATATATTTATAAGAAATATATAACGATATAATAATAAAAATAAAAAATATATAATATGGTATATAAAATCCTAACATTTTTTAGTTAAATTTCTTCCATTCATTTAGAGCAGTCATAATAGACTGCTTATATGATAACTCGGGATTATTCTTTTTAATAAGAGAAGATTTATTGTGAATAAATGCTCTCATCTGTTTATCATTTCTAAGTTTTTTAAGTGCAATTTTCATACACTCGGCACGAGTAATATTAGGATTTTCGTTATGAATTTTTCTAGAATACTTGCTCAACATAGCACGATCTTCAAACATAGGCATTTTTCTTTAAAAGATTCTTTTAGTTTTTGAAGTGGTTTTGAAGTATTACCTTTTGTATATTATAAAAGTCTTTTACACTCTTGGTAGTGTACTAATTATCAGTTTTAATCGAATGATTATTATTTTAATCGTCAATATCAATTTTTTATTATTTTTGTTATTATTTGAACATATTAATTTATATATAAATAAAATATATATAAATAAAATATATATAATTTTTACTAATAAATATAAAAATTGATAGTTAGCATTTTTATAATTAATTACTCATTTGCAATGTCGCAGAACTCTTCTATCAACAATGCCTCTTCCACTACTAAAATTAGTAATAATATCCCAATATCTTATAATGCTTATAACGAGGATATCAATACGACAACTGATAAAATCAATGTTAGTTTCAATATTTTATTTGGCAAAGGTAAAGACAGTCTTCTCTTCTCTAATGAAAGAGAACTCAAGGAATTTACTAAAAATTATGAAGTTGAAACCATTGAGAATGATGATTCTAAATGTTATTATGTTGTAGCAGACGAAGGTCCCTTCGTAATTAGAATTGATAACCTAGATATTTATTCTCGTTATAATAATAATTGCGAATATGCTCTTGGATTTGCTTTAGATTTTGAAGAACCTGAATATCTTGAACAAAAAAATTATACACCTTTTAATATTGATAGAGATGGTGTTATGTGGTCAATTCCTGTAAAAAAACCATATGAACATACTAGTAATTATGAAAAAACATTTTATCAAAATGCAAAGGCAAAATATCAATGGACAACTTCATCCGCTAAGATTATGGGTGAAGAGATCGCTGAAGATGAAAAAGAAATTGGAATTGAAAAAACTTCTGAATCATCAGGTTTAATGTATTTGACATTTATGGTTCTTCAGAAAGAAAAAGAGGTTACGCAAGAAATTAGTAGAGGTAGCAATATGAGAAGTGGGGGTGTCTCTCGCAGTATTACTAGATCTATTCTAGATAATAGTGTTGCAGCAAGAGTAGGATATGGACATAGCGCTACATCTTCGTCTGTTACTTCAACTTTTAATTATGCAAATTATACTACAAGAGTTGTAATTCCTGTTCGCTTTAGGATTTCAAAAGATTCTGCCGTTACACATATGAATTGTTCCCATACTCTTAAGGGTGCAGAAATTAATATGGAAAGAAAAAAATTCTTAGCAGCACCCTTTATTCCCTAAATATTCTTTAATAAGTTATATATAAATGTAATAACATAATATTTTATATTTTATATTTTTTTAACTATTAAATTAAAAAATATATATGTAAATATATATGACATTATTCCTTTACTCTATTATTCTATGATCATTGCCAAATAAGTTTTCTAAAACGGATAAAACATATTCTTTTCCTTCAAAATCTTTTTTAGTCAATGTATATTTCATACCACATTTTATAAATGTATATGTATTTATCATCATAGTTGTATGAAAATCGCATATGAATTCTTGTGATGTATAATAAATTCTGGTAAACTTTAACCAAATTAAGAATTCTGTTATCATTTGTTGAAGAATATTATCATAATATTTATTGTTATTATTTATTTGCTCACCTAAAGCGTCTATTGTGATTTGATAGTGTAATCCAAACTCTTTTCTATCCATATTAAAACCAATCATATAATCATCAACATAATTTTTTTCGACATTTGATATATATTTTTCACTCTTATATCTAAATCCAAGATTAATATAAGTTAACATTTTAATAGATTTTTTGATCTTTTTGGGAAGATCGACAATCGCAAAATATTTCTCGCGATGCTTTGCATTTTCTTCCTTTGTAATTTTATTTAATAATCTGCAAGTATTACTGATACATACAATAGTGTGATCTTTGTTATCGCCAAATATTTTGTATCCAAGAGAAACTTCTGTATCAATAACATACATAAGAGTAATTGATGACATATTTAGTTTTCTAACTTTTTGAATAAGTTATGTAAAAAAAGGTAGTAAAAAATATAGTCATTTTTTATATTTTTAGAATATTTTTCAATTTAGTATTTTTGTAACATTGTATTATTGTAAAAAATACAATTTCAAATTAAAAAATATATATGTAAATATCATAAATTACAATAAATTATAATTAATATTTATTATGCTTTATAATCATAATTCACAATAATATCATAGATATCATCATCTTCTTCATTAAAATCTTCTTCTTTTAATTCGTATTTCATCCTATATTTTATTAGATTATAATACTCGTTCATCAATATACCAAACATACAATATCTCCCTCTACGATTATTATCATAAAGATAATACTCTCGAACATAATCTTTGAAGATATTTATCATTTTCTCAAGAATACTTTCATAATTGTATTCATTTATATGAGATATTAATACTTTCAAATCTTCTTCATACTCATTTGGTGTTTTATAGACACTTGTGTTATTAGGATTTTTTAATATTGCAAACATTTTATTTTCTATAGATTCTTCAATTTTTTTAGGAAGGAGTACCTTATAATATTCTTCTCGATGATTTGAAATTTCGTCTTTTGTAATTTTATTAAAAAGTTTACAAGTATTATTAAGACGCATTGTAGTTAATGCTCTATTCTTAGATAAAATCTTATCTCCAAGAGAATATTCTATATTAATAATATCTATCAGTGAAACTGATGACATTTTGTTAAACTTTCAAATACTCTCGAATGATGCGATTGCGATGATTTCTGCGACTTGTTGGCGACAAAGATAACCTTATGAAGATTTATTAAGGTTTTCTAGTGGCTCTATCAATTTAATTGGTAGGCAATAAAATAAATTAGGTAATCCATCATTTTTTATAGTTTTAGTATATTTTTAGAACATATATAATTAGTTTGCAAAGATTTTTCTACATCTTATTGTATAATCTAATCATATCACAAATAGTTATATCTTCATTGTCAAATTCTTCTCTTTTTAAATCGTAATTCATACGAAATTTTATGAAATTATAAAACTCTTTCATTAATACACCAGATATATAACACGTAGGCGTTATATTGCAACACATATCATAATCTCTAACATTTTCTTGATATAGGTTTATCATTTTTTCTAGAATACTATCATAGTTTTTCTCATTTATCTTTAAAGCCAATTCTTGTAAATCTTCTTCATACTCTTTCGGTTTTTTATAAACATTAGAGTTATATTTATTTTTTAATAAAGCAAACATTTTTTTTTCAATAGTTTCTTCAATTTTTTTAGGAAGGCGTACCTTATAATATTCTTCTCGATGATTTGAAATTTCGACTTTTGTAATTTTGTTAAATGCAGAACATGTATTATTACAACATATAATACTATATAATTTATTATCACATAAAATCTTTTCACCTAAAGAAGATTCTATATTGATAATATCTATCAATGTAATTGATAACATTTATTGTATATTACACGTAAGTGATGTACTGTGTATATTCTTGTTTTTTTATCATTTTTTTATATTTTTATTATTTTTTAGAATATATATTCTATAAAGTCTAAAAAATATATAACATATATTATCATTCTGCTTACTCTATGATTTCTATGAGTTCTTCTGTGAATAGATGTTGCAACATTGCAATAAGATGTTCTTCTCCTTCAAAATCTTTTTTCTTCAATACATAATTCATTATAGATATTATAAATACATAGTGCTCTATCATCATTTTTTTATAAAGATTACCATATAATCCGTACCATATATAATTATTATTATTACTAAGTATAATATAATATTTGAATTGTTTTATCATTTGCCTAAGAATATTCTCGTAATAAATGCTATTATTTATTTTCTCTCCAAGAGCATCTATAGTTGATTCATATATAGATAGATAATGTTCTCTATCCATATTAGAAAAGTTCATATAATTATTGCGATATTTAATGGGGATAAGTTTCATATATTTTTTAGTTGTAATCCCAAGCTCCGAATAAGTAAACATTTTCATAGCTTCTTCAATTTTTTTAGGAATATGCTCGCAATAATATTTATTGCGATGTTTTGCTACATCGTCCTTTGCAATTTTGTTAAATGTAGAGCAAGTATTGCTGATACATATTGTATTAAACATATTATAATCATATAAAATCTTTTCACCCAAAGAATATTCTATATTGATAATATCTATTAAAGAAATTGAAGACATTTCAATATTGCGTTTATAACAACTTTGTTATATATAGTAACATAATAACATAGTAACATAACTATCTATCAATTTTTAAATTTAATATAAAAAATATTACAGATAATAATACATACAACAATACATACAATTTTATTAATTATGTTTTAATCGTTTTATCCAACTAGTTACATAACACTCTGTTGTGTTATCATTTATTAATTCGTAACATACGTATCTACGATAAGCATATTCTCCTATATTTAATTCTACAATTCCCTTATCTAAATTACTACCCAATGTAGGAGAATTAGCAATTTTAATAATCTCTTCTAATGAATGAATTCTAGGATGTGAAGTAGTTGTACATATTTTAAATCCGTCATCTGTCACATTATATACCGATTCTCTTTTTGCTCCAAATTCTTTAGCGTAAATTTCATTTTCTTTTTGAGTTTTAAATATTTTATACCCTCTTTCGAATACTCCCTCATTTAAATCGGGAAGTTTAACTGCACTGAGATTATCTATATTTTTCGCAGAAAGCATTGATGGTTTTGCAATTACCTTACCATTTTTCTTCTTAAAACCTGCACATTGATAAGAATTATCACCAAAAGGATTATTATATATATTTATATATTGTTCTACAGCGCGAACAGATGTTCTATAAGGTCCTGTTTTATGCCCTTTTACAACAATTTCATCTTTCCAATATCCAGTCATACGTCCTGGTAGACCTTGGATTTGAACATTACAGTTAACTTCTTTTGTATAAAGTTCGTGAGTAGCACCTATACGAAGTTTCCAACGATTTGGAATAAGACTTGCTCTGCGAAAGAAACCTTTTACGCACATAACAATGTGTTTTGTTAAAGGTTTTATGAAAAGTTCTGTTATTTCTTCTTTTGTTAGAGGGTTTTCTGATGTATTATTTTTAAAAGCTACTCCTTTGCGTATGCATCCATTTTGAACAATATCTATATTTTTTGTTTTTGCATTAAGACGAACAATATGAACTCTATAATCATTTCCATAATAATCTAAAATATCTTCTTTTATCCATTTATCAATATTTTTATCAGTATCTAGAGGATAAAATTCTTTAATTATTCCCAATTCTAAGAATTTTTTATGTCCAATATAGGATTTAGGAATAGTCATATTATAACTTTCGTGTAAAGTTCCCCAACTATATAAATCGTATAATTCTTTAATGATTGTAGCACTAATAAATACAAAACGATTGTTATTATTTTTCATATGCTCAATATTCAATAAACCTGCTTCTTTTAATATACGATGAAGAACTTGTCCTTCACCATTTGCAGTATCTATTTCGTCGATAATAATCAAACTATCTTTAAGATTTGCAAGTTCAGATTTAGATAATTTGCCATGATGAAAAATTTTATCTTTAAAGCAATTAGGTACTTTATCTTTCATTTCTTTTTCCCAACCAGCATTACTCATTCCTGTTATAAATCTAACATTTGCCGGATTTACTGCAAAATCATCGTCTATATGTGTAGTTAAACCTTTTGCGATTTCAATCATAAGACCATCAGCACCTACCTTAGTTAGTTTTTGAATACTTATAACTCTAACATCGCTATTATAAAATTTTTCTACTATATTTGCACCATCTTCTATTTGATTAGGATAGATATATTCTGAAGTTGCAGTATCATCCCCTTCTAAATATAGAAGTTTATTTTTAGCTTCTGCAGATTTATAATCATTTATTACAACTTCCTTTCTTGTAGCCTTAATAGAAGATGTAACCGATGCCATTATTAATTACTATAAATAGGTGATGCTTTTATATAATATAAACGATTAAAGTTTACTTAAAAACAGTGAAGGATAAATAAGAGAGAACCTCTATTAAAAACTGAAAGTTCTTAAAAGTATTATCCAATTAGTGTATGAACAATATTAGAAACACGCTGTCATTTTTTAATATTTTTTATAAATAATAGATAAATAATAGATAAATAATAGATAAATAATAGAACTTTTTAATTTCATTGGTATTTTTGTGTAAATATAATATTTATATTTTTTAATACTTGCGATTTACACATTTATTTATATAAATATATATTAGATAAATTATGAATATACTTTGTTTAATAAGTAAGAATCCTGAAAAAAGATGGTGTGAATTTTTAAATAAATTTAATAATTATAATATATATATTATAGTTGATGATAATAATTTTGATTTAAGTAAATTCAAATATGATTATAAAAATATTAATTTTATAAAAATAGATGATGAAAAATGTAAATCAAATGGTTATGTAAATGCAGAATTTAAATCAAATAAAATAATAAATGCTTGGGATAAAGCATTATATTATTTTGGTGTTGAAAATAAAAATTATGAATTCATATGGTTCTTAGAAGATGATGTATTTTTTTACGAAGAAAATACTCTTATAGAAATTGATAACCAATATAGCAACGAAGATTTATTATCTAATTTATATTATCCCAATACAGATAATACACGCACAAATTTGTGGAAATGGGATGATATAAATATAGACTATAATGAACCTTATTATAGTGGTTCTATGAATTCTGTACGTGTTTCAAAGGAAATGATAGAATGCATTAATTATTATGCTACTAAAAATGATACACTTTTTTATATAGATGCTTTGTTTCCAACAATTGCTATTAAAAATAATTTAAAATATATTACTCCTACAGAATTATCTAATATAAAACAAATAAAAAATTATGAAAGAAAGGATATTAATAAGAAAAATGTATATCATCCAGAAATTGAATTAAATATGCATATATATTATAGAACACATTTAATACCACATCTCATTATACAATAATATTTTTGCAGATATTTAATAAATATTTCTCGTTTTTACTATTGTAATTTTTAAGTTTACCATCTACTTCTATTTTTTTCAAAGATTTGTAATTATATTTTAAAATATCTACAATTTTATAATTATCTGTATTTTTATCGTTATTTATTCTGCTATATGTAATTATTGTATTTTTATTACAACAAGAGAATCCTATATTTTTTAAAACATCCATAAAGTTTATAAATTCTACATCGCTCAATTCTCTATCATTATTGCATATAAATTCTAAATATTTTTTTGTAAACTTTTTAACTTTTGTATACACAATTGTAATATTTTTAATATAAGGGAAAATACATGATATATATCCCAATGTTATATCTGGTGGATTTTGAGAACTGCTATTTGCTCTCTTAATAATATTATCATTAAATGCAAAATTATCTTTATGAGTACATTCAATTTTTATTATATAGTTCACCATTATTATATTATTTGTAATGTATTTTTTATATAATGTATAAACTAGTAACTTACATATTAAATAAATGAATAATTATTTATTATTATTAGGCAACGATATAGTTTCTATAATTTTAGATAATGTCGCCGATTTATATGAAAATGATATTTTACTAGTTGAAAAAAAAGTAAATAATATAAAAAATAAAATGAGTCTTTATCACGCTAATAAAAGATTATATAGGATATGGTTCAAATTTTTTGGATAATTTACGAAATTTGCATTTTACATTCATTATTCATTTACAATATATATATATATTTAATAATAAAATATTGAAGGGTTTCCAGATAAAACTTCCCAATCTATTTCGTCTGTATTTTCTCTTAATAAATCTATTGCATTAGGATTTCCAGATAAAACTTCCCAATCTATTTCGTCACTATTTTCTCTTAGTAAATCTATTGCATTAGGATTTCCTGATAAAATTTCCCACGCTATTTCGTCTCTATTTTTTTTAAGCAAATCTATTGCATTAGGATTTCCTGATAAAACTTCCCAATCTATTTCGTCTTTATTTTCTCTTAGTAATTCTATTGCATTAGGATTTCCCGATAAAACTTCCCACACTATTTTATCTTTATTTTTTTTTAGCAAATCTATTGCATTAGGATTTCCAGATAAAACTTCCCAATCTATTTCGTCTTTATTTTCTCTTAGTAATTCTATTGCATTAGGATTTCCCGATAAAACTTCCCAATCTATTTCGTCTTTATTTTCTCTTAGTAATTCTATTGCATTAGGATTTCCCGATAAAACTTCCCACACTATTTTATCTTTATTTTTTTTTAGTAAATTAATAACATCCTTATTGGGAT
>Ga0208228_1000109_pt1 | contig 12276 bp, 16 predicted proteins | sample LakMenEpi25Jul11_FD_150730 | JGI IMG/M metagenome (GOLD analysis project Ga0208228, IMG submission 150730) | Freshwater microbial communities from Lake Mendota, WI - 25JUL2011 deep hole epilimnion (SPAdes) | ecosystem: Environmental > Aquatic > Freshwater > Lake > Epilimnion/Euphotic zone ...
TTGAGTCTTCTCTTATTGCTAGTGGTTTTAATATTGAAGAACCGGCAACATTTGTGAATCGTATTAATAATATGATTAAGTTGGGTCTTTCATTAGATGAAGAGGTCGAAGAGACTAAAGATAAAGACGATGTTAAAGACGATGTTAAAGACGATGACAAGGATGAAGATGAAGATGAAGATGAAGATGAAAAATCACAAATGGAAGAAGTAGATTAAATAATAAATTAAATATATAGTATTATTACATAATAATATTATATATTGCGTTTTTAATATATTAAATATTTAGGAAACTATATTACTATAGTAATGTCTTCTTCAGGAATAACATCATTAAATGAACTTCCTCGTTCTAATATACAAAATAATAATGTTAATCAAGAATATATGATGCAACAACAACCTCAAAATATTGTTTTGAATAAAAATGAAGTAATAATGCAATCAAATAATCAAATGTCCACAATGAATAATTTAATACCAAATGGCGGATATTCAACACAAAATCCTATGTTACAAAATCAAAATCAAGGAATTATGGGAAATAATATTCAAAATCAAGTTCAACAACAAGCACCAAATTATAATGAATTAATAAGTCAAATTCAAAAAGCAGCAGCAAATGGAACAACTGCTTTACCATCACGTGATATACCAATTGATCCAGTAAGAGTAGCAAATGATAATCAAACACAACCAAATTATATACCACCGCCACAAGTTGAAGAAAATTATATAAAAAACAATGAGACCCCACAGCAAATAATAGAAGAAAATAATAAAAAAATGATTGCCGCAAATTTATATGATACTTTATTTAATGAAATGAAATTGCCAATAATAATAGCATTATTGTTTTTCTTATTTCAATTACCGGCAGTAAAAAAACATAGTAAAAACATGTTTCCATATTTATTTAAAAACGATGGCAATCCAAATTTATATGGTTATATGTTTAATAGTGTAATGTTTGCTTCCATGGTTTATGTTTTATTACAAGTATTGGCAAAATTGCCCAAATAACCAAGTAATAATTTATAAGCTACTTCTACTTTGTAAATTGTAATATTTAGTAATATAAGTGTTTAAATTATATTTTAAATTGTATTGTAAATAATATTTGTCATCATCATTCAAGTCATTTATGAATTCATAATTTTTAAAATAAATAACAAATTTTTCTGTAATATTATTATAAACAATATTTGAAATATTGTTTTTTACAACTTTATGGGTTAGTTTGTCAATATATATTTTATATTCTTCGTTATTCATAATAATATATTTACTATAAATATTATTATGATTAGTTTTTATATATTATATTAGTAAAATTATAATTTAAAAAGTATTATCTAGTAAGTATTAAACAAATATTATTAATATGTCTACTACTATTGATACACAAAGTGATTTATTACTAGAAAAATTATTACAATTTTATAATAATGATAATAATTTTGATAAAATGATAAATATTATAAATGGAACATCAAAAATATCACTTAGAATAGTTGATTGGTTTGTTACAAATTATTCGAAAAAAAATTATATTGTATATGAATTAGATAATGAAAAAAATGAAAGAGTGAAAGTTTATAATGATTATAAATTAAAATTAAAAGCATATAGTAAAAAAAAATTCGATCCTTTTTGTAGGTGGGAGAGAATAAATGTTCCATATAAAAATGAAACTTGTATTCAAACAACACTAGGGCAACTGAATTTTTTTAAATGGTGTATTGAAAATAAAATATTAGATTATATTGAAGCAAATTATAAAATAATTGAAAATGATATGAATTTAAGAAATACTTCGGCAAAAGTAAAAAATTCCTCATTAAATTCAAATACATCAACAACATCAGTGGAAAGTAGCGATTCTTATTCATCAAATAATTCAAGCAATTCGAACAATTCAAATAATTCAAGCAATTCAAACAAAACACGAAAAAAACGCGAAGAACTTTCAAGCAACGCATCAAAATCCATAAAAAAAGAATTTATAATTACAACTGTTGAATTTAATTAAATATAATAACATTTCGTTATATATTATATTATAAAGAAACAAATTATATTAGTTATGGGTAATAATAATAGTATAAATAAAGTCAATTTTGAATATATTCAAAAATGTATAAATTATGGTAACGAAAAAATATTATTAATCAATACATTAGATTATAGTAAGCAAGATTGTTTAATAAAAAATTCTATTCATGCTTCAAAAGAAGAAGAAATATTAAATAATTGTTTAAAAAACAATAGAGTTATTAAAATTGTAATATATGGAGAAAATTGTACAGATAATAGAGTAATAACTAAATATAATCAATTATATAAATTAGGATTTTCTAACTTATATGTGTATATTGGGGGTTTATTTGAATGGTTATTATTACAAGATATATACGGAGATGAAGAATTTCCAACTTCATCAAAAATTATAGATATTTTAAAATATAAAGGAACTAGTAACACTAGTTATATTAATAATAATACTATAAATAATAGTTATAAAAAGTGACAAATAAATAGAAGTTTTATAAATTTATATTATTATAATTTAATAATTTATAATAATAAAATGGCTATTAATCATATATTATTAGATTTAGAAGTTATTAAACAATTAGAAGACTACGATAAATTAGGAGTGCTAACTTTACCTGGTTCAACTAAATTATGCGTTGATAGTTTTGGTTATAGAAGTTCAATAACACGTTGGTATAATAATTATAATAGAGAAACAAGCATAGGTTATATAGAACAATTAATAACTAATATAGAAAAAATAAGTGATTTTATAATTTCTGGACAACACAACGAAGAAGGAGAAACATTAAGAGAGGCAATTGAAGGGGCATTAATTGGATTAGAAAAATTAAAACAAACATATATTAGCGACTCAATAATAGTAGCACGAATTATTTTAATTATTAATAAATTGAAAAATTTGTCTAAAAACTTAAAAAATTTTACAAATAATACATACAATTTTATTAATGAAATAGAAAACGCAAATAACGCAAATATAAACACTTCAATTAGTCCTAGCAATTAAATATTTAATAAGAAATATTTAAATATAAATATATATTCGTCTTCAATTTTATCATAATGATCTAAACCATCAATAATAGTCCAAGTAATATTATAATTAGGTTCTAGTAACTTTGAACATTTTATTTGAAATTCTAAATTATATACATCATCTTTGTTTCCACTAAAAAAAAATATAGGAGTACTATTATTAGTTTTTAAATTTACATATTTATACATATAAAGAGATTTAATACAAAATAATCCTCCTAATGATTGTGGTAGAAACTTTAATATATTAAATAATAATGTGCCTCCCTGTGAAACACCCACTATAAATATAGTTTTGTAACTTTTTAAAATAGAAGCTTCATTGTTTATAATTGACACAATTCTTTGTGTTTGTAAATTATAATCATCACTATTTATTTTATCCAATTTACTCAAATTGTTATAGCAAGTATAATAATTATACCACGATTTAACATTATAGTGTTTATTATTTGGATAATCTATATCCATCAATGGAGACTCTGGCAAAATAAATTTAATATTATTAGCAACTATACTATTGTTTTTAAAATACTCAATATAGTCATTAAAGTATGTAGAATCTGAGAACATAGGATGTAGCATTATAAACGTATATTTATGTTTTTTAACGCTATTATGTATTATACTATTAATATATGTATTATTAGTATACATAATAATACATAATATTTTATTTATAAACAGCACCACTATACTCAATATAGTCATCAAGTTTACATTTATTTTTGTTATTTTTGAGGTATTTTATACATTTCTTCTGTTCTCTTTTATATTTGTTATGTGATTTACATGACCTATTATTGTAGTTATAAGTGTTATATTTTATAGCATACTTCTCCATTTTACTATCCATATTTTGATAGGTAGAACATGGTTTATAATTTTTTTTACCTAACCATGATGGACAAAATTCGTTCAGCCTGGTTTTATTCATAATATTTAAAAATTCTTCCTTCGTATGTTTTCCAGATTTTTTTGCTCCAATTCCAGTATAATATATATAGTTTGATACTTTTTTACTTTTACTTTTAGTTTTATTTAGTAAAACAGAAGCTTTTTTACGCGATGACATTTTAATATATTAAAATATATTAAAATATATTGATTATAAAGTAAATTACTTTATGCTTAGTTGATTTTTTCGCATAGTCCAGTTATTTTATTTCTTCGTGTGCCATTAGGGCATCGTTTATAATTTACTTTTTGCTTTGGTGTTTCATTTTCTTTTTTATAAGCATTAGTTTTATTTGGTTTTAACAAGTTTTCTTTCGCTTTTTCTATCCACCATGCATATTTCTTGGGATCGTCTTTCTTTAGGTCAATAAATAATTCACCGATCATATATTCAATACGTTCTTGATCTACATCACGCCCCATGTCTATAATAGCTTGTTTTGCTTTTGATTTATTAGCTTTGCCAAAGAGACGCTCAGCTTCATCTTCTATTTTGGCTTTTTGTAAGACTTGTAATTTTCGTCGCGTTTTGCGTCTTCTAAAAATTGCCTGAATTTTAGTAGCTTTTTTATTTTTAAAACTTTTATTACTTAAGGATCGTGGTGATGGCATATATAATATACTAAAATATTATATTTTTATTTTATGCTAAATATGAATTCACTAACTATTCAGACACAGGTTTAATTGTTGTGCTTTTATCTCGTTGTGTCAACTTTTCTCTTGCCTTATCTATCCATTTTGCACGTTTCTTGTTGCTTAGGTCGTGCCATAAATGATAGACCATAGTATTAATTCTATCATCATCAACATCGCGAGCCATCTTATTAATCGCTTCTACAGCCTGCGCTATAACAGCTTTATTATTACGAAAAAGATGCATTGCTTGTTTTTCGAGTTTTTCTGCTTCTAATTTTCGCCGCATAGCATGTGCTCTATAAGTTCTCTGAATTTTAGTAGCTTTTCTATTTTTTAGAGTATTATTACTTGTAATGCGTCGTGGTAAGATTTGTAATGTAGATAGACTTCTAGATAATCTGTTAGTAAAATTTGATAAACTTAATGGTGATGGCATATATAATATAGCAAACTATTATAAAAAAAATAAAAATACTAAATATTAAGTCTTAAATTCTAAATCCTAAATATAATTATAAAGTAAATACAAAATCATACACTTTTCTTGTTACCTCATCGTAAAAATTATTGTCTATAAATTGACTTGTATTTGTTTCTTCGTTTCCATTAATGACTAATATTAACCCTTGTTCAATTGCTGTTGGGTTATTTAACCATACATCATGATAATGATGACAATCTTTTAAATATTCAATAGGAATAGTTTCTCCCAGGCGACCCCGTTGTTGCACACGCAAATCACAAATTTCTGGACTAGTTCTAATATAAACTATTTTTAAATCTTGAAAAATAGTTTGAAACTCATTAAACATATTTAAATAAATTATATATTCAATAAGGCTCATTTTTTTAGCCTCATATAGACTTTTTGCGAATACAAATTTGTCTGTATAAACGGAGCGCTCACTAATAATAACATCGTAATTTTCTTTTAGTGCTTCTTTCAATAAAGACAAACGACTAGTATATGCCATTACTTGAAACGCAAAACTGTAGCGCTCATTATTTTCGTAAAAGTGCGTAATAATACTTTTTCCGTTAGCATCTCCAATTGATTCCCAAGTAGAAACAGGTTCTTGTAAAAAGCAGATTTTACAAGTATTGTTTTTTGAAGCGCAATAATTAGCAAGGTTTTTTTCCAAATAGCGCATAACGCTTGATTTTCCAGAACCAATATTTCCATCAATTGATACAATAAGAGGTGGCATTAAAATGTATAAAGTTTTTATATATATTTGTTTAAAATAAAATTTATAATCTAATCAATTTTATTTTAGTAAAAGCTAAAATATTATTAATAATAAAAATATTTTTAATAATAAAAATATTTTTAATAATAAAAATATTTTTAATATTATACATAATTACGTAACCAATCTTCAGCTAAGAATTTGGCATCATCACTATAATAAAATTTAATTTGATTACGTAGTCTCTCAGTTGGTTCGCTATTTAAACGTTCATCTGATAAATCTTGGTCTCGCGTAGTAATTTTTTCCCAACTGTCTCTAAATTTCTGTAAATTCTTTATTAACTCTTCGCGCGTCATTGAACTTATTGGTTTGGTTAGTGGTTCATACATTCCCCTATAATTAGTAATTGGTTTATTAATTCTATCTTGTATGAGTTTTGTTGCTTTTATTTTTTGACCTTTATCTAATAAATTATAAATTAATTCTAAATCATTGCTTTCAATTGTTGCCCGCCGCAATCTAAATAACTTTTGAGCCATCGCTTCTTTTGAACCATTAAATGATGCGTGATATTTTTTAAGTAGTTGTCTTAATCTATCTACTGAAATGTCATATTTTTTGCTTTTATGAATTGTATATTTTTTTGTTTTATTGTTTCCTTTATTGTTTCCTTTAATTATTTTGTATATTATGTTTTTCTTTGTTTTCTTTGTTTTTTTTGTTTTCTGTAATTTGTTTTCATTAAATTTAGACCACCGCTTACTATTTTTTGTTTGTATTATGACCCACATATTACCATCATTGCCTCGCTTTTTTGTTCCTAATGTAAAGTCATTTGCACTTTCTGATGGTGCTTTTCTTGTTGCCATTATTTATATATTATATTTTATATAACATACTAAAAGAAATTTACAGAAAAAATGTATAGCAAATAATTATTAAACAATAGCATTTAAATATTTATTACTCTTAACTAATAATTATTAATTTTTATTTGAATTATGGAGTTTATTATTAGAGAGAATATTATTCCTTTTACAAATATAAACTTAGCTCTATTTATTTTATGTTATTTTAAACCATATTACAATTATATAGATTATGATTATTTATATAGTATATGTTATTGTTGGAATTACATAATTTTTTTTACATTTAATGGGGCATATTTTATAGATAATACAACTTTTAAGAGAATGGCTATTAGAAAAAGGCTTTCGCTCCCTATTTTTCATATTGGAAATATGATTTTACATAACTTACCATTTTTATATGTAAATATTTATATACCTGATAGCGTTACATTATATCATTCATTAACGGCATGTTTAACTAATTTATTATGGTGCTATTGGGCAACATTTGGAACATTTGATATTGAGCATGTTTATGTGTATATGAAAAAACGTGAGCAAATAACTTTATATATTATAAATATCACTTCAATACTTTATAATCCTTTGATTTATCATAGTAATAAATATATAAGAAATAATTTTGTGTATGTATAATATTTAAAAAAATAATATAAAGATTATTAGTTAAGTTTAATTAATAGATTAATACAATCTATTCACTTTTTTAAGCATTGGTGCCCGAGCGGTCTAAGGGGTGCGAGTTAGGTTCGCATGGCTTCGGCCTCATGGGTTCAAATCCCATCCAATGTACTATTTTTTTTATTTTAATTTTTTAAAATAAAAATAATTAATCAATATAAATAATTAATCAATATAAATAATTAATCAATATAAATAAAAAAAAATAACATAAAGACAATTTTACAAGTTAAATTAATAGATTGCTACAATCTATTAATTTTTTAAGCATTGGTGCCCGAGTGGTCTAAGGGGTGCGACTCAAGTTCGCATGGTGAAAACCTCGTGGGTTCGAACCCCACCCAATGTAAACATTTTTATAAAATATTTATATGAAATATTTTATAAAAAAATTTTAATTTTTAATTTTTAATTAATTAATATATTATTTAATTGAAATGTCTAAATATAGGTCTTAAACTCATTTGACGTCTTAAACGAGGTGGTTCACTATTAGAACTACGTGGAGTTGGTGGAGGTGTGGTGATATAAGATTGAGTGCGTTCAACTTGTGTAAATGCGGTATTCATACACCTTTTTTGCCTATTTACAACATTTCCAACCGATCTATATGCTGACATACATTGTTCTTGTGTTTCACTATAATTAATAGCATGAGTTGGTAAAATACCAATTTTTGATGCTTCTAAAATAGCATCTTGATTTGCGCCTAAGTAAAGTAATTCAATATTGTATGATTTTTGTGCGCTGTCAATAAGTTTTTTTAAAGACTTCGCATCAAATTTTATACTACAATTTTCACAACCATCAGTAGCAACATAAATTAAACATTTGTCATAACAACTTGGATTATGAAGTTTTTTTTCCATAAAATAAGTTATAGTAGAACCAATAGCATCATATAATGCTGTTTGTCCTCGCGGAACAAATTGTCTTAATTCAATTGGTCTAACCTCATTAATATTTAATGATCTAATTAACATTTTTTCTTCATGGTCAAATAATTTAATAGATACATTTACTTGCTCGTTTGGTTTTAAATCTTGCTTAATAACTTCAAATGAAGAGTTTACTCCACCAATTGTATCTTGCTCTTTACCACACATAGAACCTGAGCGATCAATAATCGCAACAACTTCTTGGATAAATGATGTCATAATATATAATATTAATGTTAATAATAAATTTAATAAAATAAGTAATCAATTTTTTTTGTTTTTATAGATTATTTTAATAGTTTATTTTATTATTTTTTATAAAGAAAAATTATTATGCTAAAAAAAATTGATTACATATTTATTTTTATTGCTAATCAATATATACTATAAAATGTTAAAGCATCAAATGCTTATTGAAAAAACTAATTATGAACCCCATCTTAACATTGAATTATTGACAGGATCATTTATAGAAAATAAATTTAAAAACATATGTGCGCAAACTATTTGTGATGCTTATGTTAATGAAAGTTTAATAATTGAATATTTGAAATATAGATTGGCTAAAGATCCTGAAACATTTACAGATATACTATTTACTATAGATTTGCAATTTGTTCAAGATTATATTGAACATGTAAAACAAGTTAGCATAACATGTGAAGACATTCCTGTAATAACTTATGTATATAATACACTATTACGCGAACCAGGAGATAGGGAACTATGGCCACACGATAAAGCTTCGTTAATCCTTGATAAAATACATTGCTTCTTTGATATTGATGAAGACAAATTAGCAAATGAATTAATAGAAGTAATAAGTGAAATTTATTATGATACATTATGGTAAGCATAAATCATAAATCAAAATGCTAAAAAATTAAATAAAGTGATAACAATTTTTAGAGCAATAATAAAATTTGCTTTGTTTCTTATAAAAATCATGCTGTAGTTTATATTTTTTATTACAAATATGACATTTTATGTTTGTTAAATTATTGACTAAGTATATTATATCATCATTTAAGAGAACAATTTTAAATTTATAATTTTTTGTTTTTAATTTTAAAAACATTACAAAACTAATAGTAATAATATATTTATATAATTTTTGTAATGTATTTTATGTTGTAAATTTTTCTTCTATTTTTGTTATAAATAATTCTAAATTTGTTTTTAATAATGTTGAGGTTGAACATAATGCTTTTAATGTATTTCTTTTAGAACCTGATTTTTTATCATATATTAAATAATATTTGTTATCTTGAGATTCGTGTTTTCTAATACTAATATATTTTGGCAATAATATTGAATTTTTATTATTTTGTAAAATATTAGAAACTTGTAGTTCGCTCTTTATAAATTCTTCATTGCTCTTTATAACTTGTTTTGTTTCATTATTTTCATTATTTTCATTATTTTCATTATTTTCATTATTTTCATTATTTTCATTATTTTCATTATTTTCATTATTTTTCTTATAATCTTCATATTCTTCTTCAATAATTAATAACATTTTTTTTATTTCTTCTAATTTTTCTAATATATTTATTTTATTTGATTTTGATGATACATATAATTTATTATGTATATTGTGAGGATGTTTTTCTATTTTAAAATATTCTCTATAGCATTTATTTTTTTGGTCATAACATTCTTTATAATAATTAACATAAATAGGTATACTGGATTGTTCTATATTAGTAGGTAATTTTACAGCATTATGCTTTCTTTCACGTTTACCTTCTTCTTTTGTTATAGTAATATTTGATAAATCAGTCATTTATATTAAAATAATACATTAAAATATTACGGATTTTGTTAAATATAACCAAAATAAAATTCCTACTATTGCCTTAGTAGTTAAGTCTAACATATTGTATCCTATTAGTTTGGTTGCTTCATTTGTTTGATAAAATACCCCATATAATGACCATAAACCTACATATAACCAAAAAATAAGTTTTGATTGATATGTTACTTTCAAGGATGTCATAAAAAGTTTCCAAATAGTTCCAAATGTTAGAAAAAAGAATATAAATCCTATAAAATTTGCCAAAGTTCTATTTAGTAAACCTATTTCTCCACTATATCCAAAACCCAACATCAAAAGATTAAAAAATAGAACCAATAAAAATGGTTTAAATTTTACTTGTATTTTATTTTCATAACCTAATAACATAGAAAGTGCTAATAACATAAAAGGAGTAGTAATTACCCAATCAGAATAACGCATATTATTAATTTTTTCTAAAGGTAGGTCGTCAACCGAATTAATGTTATTATCTTTTACTAATTCTTTTTTTGATTGGTTATTATTTTTTGTTTTATTTATTTGTTCTATAAATAATCCATAAAAATAACCGGCAATAACTGAAATACACGTTTCTAAATTCAAAATATGACGAACTTGTGGGATTGGACTTCGTAATGCTTCAATAAATGTAATTACAGAAGTAGTAATTAAAAAAATATATGTAATATAAAAACTATTTATTACTAAAGATGTATTCATATTAATATATTAGTATGTTATAATATGTTATAATATAATATAATATAATATAATATAATATAATATAATATAATATAATATAATATAATAAAGTAATAAAGTAATAATATTTTATTGTTATTCAATAAAAAATTATTAAAAACTGAAAAATAACTAAGCAAAATTATTTAATTCGAGTAAGCTAAACCACCCATACCCGACATAATGCGGAGGACGTTGTAGTTAACAGCATAAACGCGAACTTTGGCGGTGCTTACACCCGAAACTGTGGCATTAGATAAAACTAATTGTAAAGTAGCATTGTCAATACGCGAGAAGTTGCATGTGCCAGATGGCTGATGTTCTTCGGGTCTTAAGGCAAACGAGTAAACATTAATACCGGTGTCTGGCGCACGAGTGTGGTGCTGGAAAGGTTGGACTAAGTCGAAATATGTGCCTTCACGCTCCGAAAATCTGTCTTGGCCATTTAATTGTAATTTGGCAACAACAACTGGATTTTCACCCCAGCAGTGCATATCTAACGCAGTTTCGGCTAAAACGAAGGTGCCGGCATCCGAAACACCTGAGTCAGATGTATTAGCAGTAGTCCAGCCAGTGCCGCTTACTGTGATGTCATTAGCAAATGGATCTTGGAACATTCCACTAGTATTAATATATTTAGTGTTACCTGTTCCTGATGATCGAGTAGCATCTTTGCCACCAAAAGCATGAACCGCATTTGGTAAAGCATCATAAGCATCTGTATAGTTAAAAGGTTGAGCACCTAATAATCTATTTAGATCCTGGTTGGCTGTTGTAGAAGCACAATAATCAACATTTGCGTCTGGTTGAACAACCCAGATTAACTCTTTGCAAGGATGATTTAAATTTAATTTAATTTTATTGGATGACGAACCAACCGATTCATCGCCTGTGAATTGTAATTGTTCAATTAAATATTCGTGTGGGTTTTGGGCCATACGTCTGCGCTCATCAGTATCTAAGAAAATGTAATCAACAAATAAAGACGCGGCAGCTAGCGATTGTTTGTATGCTTCGGTAACTTTTGTGCCGGTTCCATCAACTTTAGTTACAGCCCATAAGCATTCTTCAATATTGCGAATGTCTAAATTGATTTTTACTTCGTGGTATTGTAAGGCAATTAAAGGTAAAGCTAAACCGGGATTGCGACAATACCAGAATTGTAATGGAACGTATAAAGTTGTTTCTGGTAGAGCATTACGTGGGGCACAAACTTGACGAACACCGTTTGCCGAGCAAGGACCATCAACATCCGAAAAATCTGGATCGCAAATATATGTTAATTGAGTAGTATTACCAATCATTTTATAGTAACCACGTTCTTGTTCTTTTGATAGAGTTAATTGGCACCAAATG